>Ga0307518_10000200_pt1 | contig 45185 bp, 61 predicted proteins | sample 25_EM_MG_FD_203889 | JGI IMG/M metagenome (GOLD analysis project Ga0307518, IMG submission 203889) | Populus trichocarpa ectomycorrhiza microbial communities from riparian zone in the Pacific Northwest, United States - 25_EM | ecosystem: Host-associated > Plants > Roots > Unclassified | place... | reverse complement strand
CGGCGATTATGGCGCTTCGACGGTGTACCGTCTTCCGTGGGAGTCAACAGTGCATATGTCGACCGGGCTGTGTGGGAGCGAGCCGTACATCGCACCAGAGCAGTTTTTGGGAAAACGTAAGCCCCTTTTTGCACCACTGTCACACCTCGGATTCCGTCATCCTGATGCTTGTTCATTCTCCTTGGTGTGTACAATCCAGCGTATGACGCCCGTCTAGTCGATATCTGGGCATGTGGGATCGTCTACTATTGTCTCCATTTTCAAGAAATGCCATGGCGCGTCGCGCAGACGTCCGACACACTCTACGCGGCATACGCCCAGGCATGTACATCCCACCCGCTCAAAGACGCACACTCGCACATCGTCAAAGACACACACTCCGTCTCTAGCTCTACGACGTACTCCAGCAGCAAAGACCACACCAAGGAACCGCATACATCCACATCGTCGCTGTCCTCTTCCCGCGAGCGCGAACGGGAGCGCGAAAGGGAGAAGGACATGTTTTACCCTGCCACGATTAGTAACCTCTCGCCGCGCGCATGCCGCTCGCTTATTCGCAGAATGCTCGAGCCGGACCCGAAGAAACGCGTGAATATCGAAGAGGTGATGGCGCATTCCTGGGTGGAGGGGATTGAAGTGTGTCATTCGATGGAGGAGCCGAAGCATGTGCACTCGCATGCGGTCGCGCAGGCGCAGGCGCAGTTGGGGTTGGGGGGCCGTGATTTGTGAGTGTGGGTGGAAGGGAGTGGTAGTTGACCCACTCGCTTTCCTCGCCCGACAAAGCCACGCGCCTCGATCCGAGTGTTCTCTTTGTCCCTTCCACTATTTTGTTCGTTACTACCTCCCTCTTTTTTTTTTTTGATGTTTTCGTCTCAATTTACGACCAGTCTGACACGATTTCATAGCTAGCTAGTTGTCCGTCGACGTCGATTTTACATCCATAACGCCCATCCATAACTTACGTACCGTGCCCGCTGTGGTTCTTTTTTGTAATTCCTGAGTCACGGATCGACTGACGGCGGCTTGCAATATTACGAGTAGTATTTACTTGGTTGCGGACTGGGAGGCGACCGTGGGTGTCGACGTCGGAGTATCATGTTGCGGTTGAACTTGTTCAATCACCTTTGACAACATCAACATGTCATTAACACTCATTCCACTCTTGCCAATGGCGTCTGTCTCATACGTAGCAGCGGGGATCAACGTGCACTATACCTACCGGTACAGAACCACCAGTGACAGCCTAAGGTTGGCCCCAAACACTTTCGACACATGTTCATGTCATGGGACATCCTGCGACATTCCTCGTACCAGTCTTCTTGCAGAAGAGTTCAACCACGGTCTTGGGAAATAGCCCAGCGCTCCCCTGACACGTCGTCTTCACCGGGGTGCGGCATCGCATTCAAGAATCAAGCCGGGCGGTACACTCAGCACTTTGGAAGTAAGTGATAATTGATCTCGGACACAATGCCATATGTCCCGAAGTCACTGTCGGGGCACATATGGATTGGCACAGTACAATTGACATTGACAAATTGGACTGTGGGGTCTGTGTCCCACCCACATATATACGACCCGGATAGCGCACATTTCAGTGGCCCGGATCAGCATCAGCCGTTCGGAATGGCACTCTGACAGATACAAGCTTCCACGCTATGTCTACCTGGACGCACGGAGGAGATGCTACTTACGTTGGGCGTGCCATCGAGGTATGTTTTGTTCTGTTAATTGGAGTATAGGCGGTGATATGTACTTACGACAGCTAACAGGTGCCCAGATACATATTGATGTGGATGGCATGGTGACTTGGGATACGGCGTGTTTTTGCTACGCATTTACATGGAGTCACCATCTTGAGCTGATAATGTTGCCAGTGAGTCACTCTGCAGCCACACTGGATTCGTGATAAATCATTCTAGAAACGACGATATGACTATGCAATCGTGGGGGAAGCATATTCACGAGGTTCGTAGGTGAGCTCAGACTCTTATGCATGAAGAATTGATATTCCGATTGGTGAATTTAAGGCTGAAGTCATCAGTAACACGTCTACCTTGTAAGAGAAAAGTAACTTCGACGTCGGCGGCGGATCCTCAACACATCAAGTTCGGAGACTAGACGATGACGAGTGAGGGCAGGCCACTGACAGACGCCCTGGGGTTGTTACATACCACATGTGCGTAAGTGAGCGATACTCTGGGACGTGCACTTGCGTACGGCCAGTTCTTATCTGCCACTGGTCATCTCGATGTACGACATAGCAAGCAGGGTCTAATCCAAAACTGCAGTTTAGATGATTCCCTAGGCTGGAGCAAAACCTGGATTCCGAAATCTAGGTATTTACAGGTCCCCGGTTTATATCCACTTGGCTATATCCCGCATGCACAGACCCATGCAATCCCGATGCTGTGCAAACAGATATTTTTGACATGTCCACGTGATAGTGTGTTCGTGATTCATTGCAACCCCATAATAGCCCATTCCTATCTTTGGCAACTCGGTTGCTGCTCTTCGCACATCGACAGCAACTGAGTTGCCATGCCTCCTCAAAGTTCTTCGACCTCCTCCAGAATGAACTTCAAGCATGCTGTGATCAATCCTGTCAACTAAAAACCCTCATCGGTGACGTCACGCCGTGTTCTCTAAGAAACCCGTATTTGATCACCTTCCACCTGTACGTCTCTGTATGTCCACTACTTGTTATGATTTCCTAGCGATACGCCACATCGCATGGTCGGGACTTTTCATCGCTTCGTAGGTTCGTCTCGTGTGGTACTGGACCTAACATCACACAGCCTTGCACAGACTTATGCCGTTCTGAATCTGTACTCACAATAATATTTTTAGTGCGTTCGTGACTGATTGCGAGCCCGTAAGAGGCTATCCTTATCTTTGGCAGCTGGGATTGCAACCCCCCGCAGCACCTGAGTTGCCATATCTCCTCAGATCTCCTCCATCTCGTCCAGAATGAACTTCAAGGATGTTGTGGTCAACCCTGTCAACCGGAAATGCTCGTCGTTGCCGTTGTTTTCACTACGAAACCAGTATTCGATCACCTTCCATCTGTACGTCTGTATACGTTGACTACCGCTACGATTTACCAGTGATATGCCATAGCGCGTGGTTTGGATTTTTCGTGGCTTTGTAAGTTTCTCTGGTATGCGCGATATGGTGCACTGGACCTAACGTGCCATAGCTTGTCCTGGTTTGCCTTTTCCCCGCTCATCCCGGATGTCATAAAGCAGGACCTTCAGTTGACATCGGCGCAAGTCGGTAAGCGCCTCTCAGCGACTGTTAATAATTTAATCAAATACCATTGCCTTAGGCAATTCTAATGTGGTCTCTCTGTGTGCCACGCTTCTGGTTCGCGTAGTTGCTGGGCCTCTGGTCGATCGTTCGTAGAACTCAAACCGAGCTATGTTTTGATCCTTATTATTTCAAGGGTTTGGGCCACGAAAGGTCATGGCTTCATTGCTCGTACTTGGTGCAATCCCTTCAGGCTTGGCCGGAACTGCTCACTCCGCCAACGGACTGTACATTATCCGTTTCTTTATTGGTATTCTAGGCGGCACTTTCGTAACATGCCAGGCTTGGACCACTGCATTTTTCGACAAGAATGTCATTGGAACGGGTACGACCTCAGAACTTGTATATTCGTCTTGACTGATCTAGAATTTTAGCAAACGCCCTGGCCGCTGGTTGGGGAAATGCTGGAGGGGGAGTCACATTCGTCGTTATGATTGCTCTCTACGATGCTCTGGTTTCAGACGGACTTAAACCTCACGTTGCATGGCGTGCGGCGTTTGCGATAGTCCCAGTTCCCTTCCTGCTTGTTGTCGCCGCCGCTATTCTGATACTTGGGACAGACCACCCTGCTGGCAAGTGGAGTGACAGGCACCAAGTACTCACGCGCAGAGTTGACCACACACAAGACGATCTTGAGAAGAAAGAGGACTTAAAGGATATTCGAGTCACCGTTACACCTGCTGATCCGAGTGTGTGTCGTTGTCTGTAAGTTGGAGCATACTGTTGAAGTCCCCGACAGAAATGGTCTCTGAGCTGGACTCTGCTGTGAACGAGTCCCTCACGTGGGAGCTCACATGGAAGGTCGTCTCTGCACCACTGACTTGGCTTCCTGCATTCGCATATCTCACGACGTTTGGCTACGAGCTCGCTATCGATGCCAACTTGGCGGCTGTGCTTCTATCTCTCTACAACTCACCTACATTTGGGCAGACCAAAGCCGGATATGTCCGTGACTAACATAAGTTCAGTTTCCGTTCTAATGTCGTGGTTTAGATTGCGTCCATATTTGGCCTTTTGAACGTTTTCACTCGTCCACTAGGTAAGAGGACCCTACGTTGATAGATTTGGCCATCGTTCATTTCAGGGCTAGGTGGATACTTGGGCGACTTGATATACAAGAAATGGGGGGTTCCTGGCAAGAAATACCTGACGATATTTCTGGGAATCGCGCAGGGATTATTGTCTGTAGGTCTTGGTTTGTATATTGACAACCGTCACCATCCTTCCAGTGAGTAGTGCTAAGATTTTCTCAGTCACCAGAGGCTTATTTGGAAACTTAGTGACGGTGGTGATTGTGCTGCTCGTCATTCTTGCTACAGCCTGTGAAGCTGCGAACGGTGCCAACTTCTCTTTGGTACCACACTGCAACCCTTGTACGTCCACTATCTTTCCCAAAGTGACCTTTCCGTTCAAGCCAAAGTTTACTTAAGGTTCCAACGGTTTCATGGTAGGTTGCTCTGAACAACAGGAATTTACATCTGACCGACCAACCATAGAGTGGGATTGTAGGGTCAATGGGTAATCTCGGAGGAATTATATTTGCACTTGTCTTTCGGTTCCAGCCATTCCCCCTAGGCAAGGCATTCTGGATCTCTGGGATCATTGCTCTCGTATGTATACTTCTACTTGTTTAATGACACAGTTCACTTGAGTCACGCCCACATCGCCAGGGTATCAACGTACTTCTTCTCCCAATTCGCGTACCACGGGTTTGATTGGCTGATGACTCTCCGTGGTCAGTTCAATGGGTTGGACCATAACAAATTGTATTGCTGACTGTACATTTCTACCGCAACAGATGGCAAAGTAGGGGGCTATACATTATAAAGGGGATGGATTTGGTGACTCAAATAGCTGGAGATCAAAGTCTAAACATATCAGTGATGCAGAAGAGGATAAAAGACAGGATTTTCATTCCATTTTGAAGCTACTCAAATATTTGCTTTGAAGAATGACCAAGGTTAAGTAATTCTTTGGACTGAGTGTCAGTAGGTTCAGTGATGATGGGAAGAAAGAATGGAATGTGGATGCTACAAGGTACATCACGAGACACATGAGGGTAAATATAAGTGATGTACGATGATAAGAAGATGGTGTGAGTTGGGCGAGGGTATGAATTGCCTCTGGCCTCGGCTGCCAAACCTCAGGGGGGAAGAACGTAAGCTGCGTGGGCAGGCCGGGAAAGCCTCGCATGTGGGTGTAGCCTCTGTGGCCAAGGCCCCTGAATGTGAGTGAGTGGGGAAAAGTGCAAGGTCCTGTAGTGTGCACAGGGTGTGCACAGGGTAAGGGTGAAATAAGATGGGGAACAACGTGCTGGCAGCACTGAGTGCTTGAGTGAGGAAAGAAAGAAAGAAGCTGATCAGTGACACGCCGTTTGGAAAGCACAACTCGATTTTTCACACACTTACTTACATAAAGACGTTGTCAAGCTCATATCTCAGCTGCAGCCTTCATACCCGCACATCAACGTTCAACGTTGCAACTCTGACGAGAACTTGGCAACGCCCTCCATTTCAGCAGCAGCGGAGACTAACATGCACCACACCTACTCGCTGTACAGAGTCACTGACAACCCTAACCATGTACATGTCATGGGACATCCTTTTCCTCTTCGTACCGGGCCCCTCGCAAAACCCACTGGCTGGGGAAATAGCTCAAAGCCTACCACCTCTTCACGGGGCCTGCGACATCCAAGCGGCGAGTACTTCAATCCTTTGTCAGTGAAATTTGACCTCCAGTACATGCCATGTGCCTGGAGTCGAGGCATGGATCGGAGTACATGAATGATGACAACCTGGACTGTGGGGCCCGTGCAGCGCAAGTGTCGTGTCAGCATAAATGGCACTGACAGATACAACTGGGCGTAGCGCGCTATGTCTACTTGGGCGAACGGAGATGGATATACTTACGTTGGTTGTGCAATTGGTGTGTACGTTGTGCTGTTAATTGGGCAATGGGCGGTGGTGCTTACGATAATGTATATGTTGACGTGGATTGTATGGGATTTGGGATACGGGGTGTTCTGGCTGTGCAATCCACGGGTTCGCAGCAGTGCCAAGAAGTCACTTCACTGTTCTGAACAGGTTGCTGGTGAGTGCTCTGCAGCTGCACTATATTTTTGATGAATCATTCTACGCACGACAGCATGAACGTAGAAGTTAGAAGGCATATTCATAAGGTTCGTACGCGAGTTGGGATTCTTATACACGAAGAATTAATGTTTTGATAGATGAAATTTCAGAAGGGTGGAGTCACGATTAGTAACACGCGGGCCTGAAAGCAAACCTGGATGAACAAAATGACGTCGAACTACTTTCACGTCGACGGCGGATCCGCGACACATAAGGTTCGGAGGCATAGACGGGCCGCTGGCAGGCGCCCTGGGTTCGACCGGTACTCTGGCGTGCGTGACCAAGACCGAAGTGCCACAGGTACCGAAATATATAGGCAGAGTGCGAGCGTCACGCGTCATGGACGTCTTCTGGCAAGCAAGTACGTCATTGTCCCCTATTTAATGCAGTAATGCAACACATATGCATTACTCCACCAGGGACGAAACCTGCTGCATTCAGCATTTCATAGATCTCTGGGTGTCACTTGGCAGTATGTCGCATGCACAGGCCTGTGCCATCCCGAATCTGTAAGGACGGATATTGTTTCTTAATGTTTATGGTGCGTTCATAACTCCACTGGCAGCTATAAAAAGACTATTCTTACCTTCGGCGGCTGGGATTCTACTTGTCGCACCCTCGTAGCAGTTCAGTTGCCATGTCCCCTCAAAGTTCTTCAACCTCGCCCAGAATGAACTTCAAGGATGTTATCATCAACCCTGTCAACCTGAAATGCTCGTCATTGCCTTTGTTTACTCTGGGGAATTCGTACTCGGTCACTTTCCATCTGTACGTTTCTATATGTCCACTACTGTTATGATTTCCAAGTGCTATGCCACAGCGCATGGTTGGGATTTATCGTGGCTTTGTAAGTTCGTTTGATGTGCGCGATACGGTGCACTGGACCTAACATTGCACAGTCTGTCCTGGTTTGCCTTTGCCCCGCTCATCCCGGATGTCATCAAGGAGGACCTTCAGTTGACATCGGAGCAAGTCGGTAAGCGTCCCTCAGCGACTGTTGATGACTTAATCACTGATCGTTACCATAGGTAACTCTAATGTGATCTCTCTGTGTGCCACGCTTCTGGTTCGCGCAGCTGCGGGGCCTCTGGTCGATCGTTCGTAGAACTCAGACCAAGCTATGTTTAATCCATCTTCACCATTATTTCCAGGGTTTGGGCCGCGAAAGGTCATGGCTTCATTGCTCGTACTTGGTGCAATCCCTTCAGGCTTGGCTGGAACTGTTCACTCCGCCAATGCACTATACATTATCCGTTTCTTTATTGGTATTCTAGGCGGCACCTTCGTAACATGCCAAGCTTGGACAACCGTATTTTTCGACAAGAATGTCATTGGAACGGGTATGGCCTTTGATATATGCATATTTATCTTGACTGATCTAGAATTTTAGCAAACGCTGTGGCTGCCGGTTTGGGCAATGCTGGAGGGGGGGTCACGTTCGTCGTTATGATTGCTCTCTACGATGCTCTGGTTTCAGACGGACTCACCCCTCACGTTGCATGGCGCGCGGCGTTTGCAATAGTCCCAGTTCCTTGCCTGCTTGTTGTCGCCGCTCTCGTTTTCATTTTCGGGCGGGACCACCCCGCTGGCAAGTGGAGCGACAGATACAAAGCAGTCAGGCGCGAAGTTAGCGCCTTTGACAATGAAAATGATATCGAAAAGAAAGAGGGCTCTGTGGATATTCAAGTTACTGCTGTTTCTTCTGCTGACCAGAGTGCGTGTTGTTGTTTGAGATTTGGACCATACTGATGAGGCCCTGGACAGATATGGTCTCCGAACTAGACACTGCTGTGAACGAGCCCCTCACATGGGGGCTCGCATTGAAGGTCGTCTCTGCTCCATTGACTTGGCTTCCCGCATTCGCATATCTCACGACGTTTGGTTACGAGCTCGCTGTTGATGCCTACTTGGCGAACATGCTTCTATCCCTCTACAGGTCACCTACATTTGGGCAGACCAAAGCCGGATATGTCAGTGGTTAAAGTGGCTTCAATCTTCCTTCTGATACCGTGGTTTAGATTGCGTCCATATTTGGTCTTTTGAATGTTTTCACCCGTCCACTGGGTAAGGGAACTGGACAGTAATCGATCTGGAAATCACTGACGCTAGGGGTAGGTGGGTACTATGGTGACCTGATATACAAGAGATGGGGGGTTCCTGGAAAGAAGTACCTTATGATATTCCTGGGAATCACGCAAGGACTATTGTCCATGGGTCTCGGTTTGTATATTGACAAGCATCACCACCCTTCCAGTAAGTAGCCCCGGTAAGATTTCCCGCAGTCACCAGAGGCTTATTTGGAGACACAGTGACAGTGGTGATTGTGCTGCTCGTCGTTCTTGCTACAGCCTGTGAAGCTGCGAACGGTGTCAACTTCTCCTTGGTACCACACTGCAACCCTTGTAAGTCCGTCATCCTTCTCCAAGCGACCTTTTTCGTTCAAGTCATTTACTTCCTCGAGGTTTCAACGGTTTTATGGTCAGCTGCTCATATCAAATCGAATGTATATCTGACTGACCAACCATAGAGCGGAATTGTGGGGTCAATGGGTAATCTCGGAGGAATTATATTTGCGCTCGTCTTTCGCTTCCAGCCATTTCCCCTAGGCAAAGCATTCTGGATCTCTGGAATCATTGCTGCCGTATGTATAATTTGGCTTATTTAACGACACAGTTCAGTCGATTCACGATCGCATCACCAGGGTATCAACGTGCTGCTTGTCCCCATTCGTGTACCACAAGTTTGATGGGCTGGTGGGTGTTATTTTCTCACTAGGACTTGTCTATAACAATGATTGTAGCAGCGACAGATGGCCGTTTCTAATATGCTGTTTATGGGCCGTCGATCAGGTCTTCGGAGTTTGGATAACCTGCAGCTAGCTTATTGACCATCCAGCAGAAACAAATAGGAGAGATCTTGTACATGAAATTGACCGATGTCGCCGCAGAACATGCAGTTATGCAGCCATTAAGATTGAGGCACTCTTCTCCAGCCCGACTTACACCTCTCATTTTGTTGATAAACAAGGTCGGATTCCCGTACCTACAAATAGGGAACTAGTTCCTTGGTAAACCCGCAGTCCTTGAACTGAGATAGCATCCAAAATGATCTACCTTGCAGACTTTCTCAGGACCCCATGGTTCACAAGAATTGAGTAGACCACGCCCATTCTCGACTCAACGATGTAACGATCCGACGACTTGAAGGGACAGCACATTACGCAAGAAAACCAACAGCCCTGGTAATAGGGAAGAATGGGGTTTCGTAAGGGCTATCCTAGGGAGAAGGGTCATCGGGTAGTGCCTACTAGGGCGTATCGCTTGGGCATGCTGTAAGACATCGCTCATCGACCAATGGGAGGACCCGCTCAATTGCAAAGTGTTGTGTATGTACACCTGTCAGGTTATCAGTACATACTTGCGCGATCGGCGAGCAACTTAATCTGTTGGAAAGGCTATCAGCGACGGCTTGGATGCTAGCGTTTGTCAAGATCCCTACTTCAGTGGCGTTGCCTTGTAGAAGCGTCGGGTTACCGCTGAGTGTCCATACACCTAAAGCTAAATGGAGCAACTCAACCTTGATGGTCATAATAGCAAACCATCGATCGCTAGACACGGCATGTTGGCAGTGGTTGACACGACCGCCAGTGGTATTCTGCAAGAGCCCCGAAACGCGGTCGATCGTTGTGCTATACGTACAGTTGGTGAGGTTGGGTTGTTGGGTATAGCGGATGACTGGGTCGTTCAGCATTTGCCGTTGTGCGAATGCTGTGCGTGAGCGTGAATGGGGCACTACTGGGAGTAGCACGTGGGATGGTTGACTGGTTGACAATGGCATCATGCTGCTTAGTTGTATGGTGAGGGAAACGATATGCGCACGTGCAATGAGCAATTCGTAAATGCTTGACTCGCTGGAAAGCTGCATCGAAACAATGGCGCAAGAACTTGCGAACGACAATATCACGTCTTGCTTCTGATCCGGGAACTATCAATGATCTGATCAATTCATTAGGAAAAGCATACGCGCGCGGCAGAGGTGACGTGCTCTGCTCTACTCTTCTGCCCTTCTTGTTGACCTGAGCTTGGTCGTAGCGTAGTCGGCCGTAATATTAGTTCATTTCATTTCCATAGCCTGGAAGGACACGGGTCATGAAGCGGGAGCTTCCTGCGTGTGCTTCGTGAGACTGCTGGAGGATAATTTCCCGATCCTAGGCTATCTGTCGAGCGCGCTGCACCCACACCACGTTCGAACGGATGAAGGCATGAACGAATCAATTCATCATCCCATCGAAGCATCAATGACGTGAAGATTGCGGACGACGACGGTGAGTTGGCAACAGCATGGTCACCAGACGAGGTGAAATGACCAGAACCTCTGCACCAAATTTCACACGGCATTAGACTTGCTGAGACCACATGACACCGTCGGCAGGGTGAAGTTGACAAAGTGCTACAAGTTCAGTTATGTCGAATGTCAAACTACTCCACTTATGGCACTTCACAGGATCATCATTTCAATAAAGTCTTTTGTACCTTGGCACAGGTGGACGGGCGCGAAGTTCGGCCGACATTAAGTGGAATTCGACCTTTAAGCACGCCCAGAAGAAGTGGAGGTACCGCGCGTAGGGTGCCACTGCATCATGCGCACGAAGACGAACTTAAAATTTGTGTATGTTGTAACTACACAAATGATGCACTTATGGTATTGCACTCAGATGCTGGATTCGGCGTTAGAGCCAAACGTCGGCTTTGACATGTGGAGACTAGTGCCTATGGTCACTTCACCAGCCAGGGCCGGGAGAAAAGTTTCCTTATACAGGGTCACAGTCCAGAAAGACATAAGAATGGTAGATACCGTACTTAGAAAATGACTTTCTGTGCCGACTCAGCTTAGTTTCCATGTCTTCGCGAGGCTCTTCGACCTCGCCCGGAATCAACTTCAAGGATGTTGTCATCAACCCTACCAACTTGAAATGCGCTTCCTTGCCGTTGTTCTCTCTGCGGAACCCCTATTCAGTCACTTTTCACCTGTACGTCTTTGTTCGTCCATTACCGTGATGCATTCTCAACGCTGTCACATTGCAGGGCCTGGTTGGGATATTTCGTGGCTTTGTAAGTCCCTTTGGTCCTACGATACGGTGCACCAGACCTAACGTCCCTCAAAGCCTTTCTTGGTTTGCCTTTTCCCCGCTCATCCCCGGTGCCATCAAGCAAGATCTTAACCTGACGCCCGATCAAGTTCGCAAGTATCTATTCTCGATACTGTATAAGCAGATAATTCACCTGTTTCTGCAGGTAACTCTAATGTGGTCTCTCTGTGTGCGACACTCTTAGTTCGCGTGGGTTGTGGTACTCTAGTCGATCGTTCGTAGAACTTGAGTCCAAGTTACATTCAATACCAATACTCATTCTCTATTTCCAGGATTTGGGCCGCGCAAAGTTATGGCCTCATTGCTCATAATTGGCGCAATCCCGTCGGGGTTGGCTGGAACTGCTCACACTGCCACTGGATTGTACATAATCCGTTTCTTTATCGGTGTGCTCGGTGGCACCTTCGTAACCTGCCAGGCTTGGACGACCGCATTTTTCGACAAGAGTGTCCTTGGAACCGGTACTTTCCCTCTGGTATCTGTACATTTTGGAGACTGATCTAGGATTTTAGCAACTGCACTCACTGCCGGTTGGGGAAATTCAGGTGGCGGATTCACATTCGTCATCATGATTTCTCTCTACAATGCCCTGGTTTCAGGCGGACTGAAAATTCACGATGCGTGGCGTGCAGCGTTTGTAATAGTTCCTGTTCCCTTTCTGCTTATGGCTGCCGCTGCCCTTTTGATTTTCGGGACGGACCACCCGGCCGGCAAATGGAGTGATAGATACAAAGCTGTCAATCGCGAATTCGGTGCCTCTGACAACGAAAACGAACTCGAGAAGAAAGAAAGCCCTGTGGATATTCAAGTCACTGTTGTTGAGGCCCATGCTGATCCAAGTGCGTATTACTATTATCCGAGATTTGGAGCATAGTGTTGAATTCCTCGACAGAAGCAGTGGTTTCGGAGTTAGACACTGCCGTGAGCGATCCCCTCACATGGCAGATTGCATTGAAGGTTATGTCTACGCCATTGACTTGGCTTCCCGCGTTTGCATACCTCACGACGCTTGGATACGAGCTCGCTATGAATGCCAACTTGTCGAACGTGCTTCTTACTCTCTACAAGTCACCCACGTTTGGACAGACCAAAGCCGGATATGTTTGTGGCTAACGTAGTTTCAATTTCTTCTCTGACATTGTGCTTTAGATGGCGGCCACGTATGGATTTATGAACATTTTCGCCCGTCCACTAGGTAAGGGAGCCGCACTAGTAACTGATCTTGATCATCATTGACTTGGATAGGTGGCTATTTGAGTGACTTGATGTACCGTAGATGGGGAGTTCCTGGAAAGAAGTATCTGATGATATTTCTGGGAATCACGGAGGGAATACTAGGCATAACTCTTGGTTGGTACATCGACAACCATCACAACCCATCTCGTGAGTAGCTTTGCTATCATTTCCCACTGTTACAAGAAGCTTACTGGGAGATATAGTGGAGGTGGTGATTATATTGATCGTTTTCCTGGCTACAGCCTGTGAGGCTTCTAATGGTGTCAACTTCTCTCTGGTACCACACTGCAATCCTCGTGAGTCCACCATCTCTACCTGAAACGACCCTTCCATTCAAGTGTCTCTTCTCAAGGTTCCAACGGTTTCATGGTCAGCCGCTCGTATAAATAAGGATGTAAACCTGACTGACCAACCACAGAGCGGGATTGTGGGTGCGATGGGTAATATGGGTGGAATTTTGTTCGCCCTCGTCTTCCGGCTCCAGCCACTTCCTCTTGGCAAGCCGTTCTGGATCTGCGGCATAATCGCTCTCGTATGTATACTTTGCTGTTCTCAACAAGGTTGTTTCCCCGACTTATTATCGCATTGCTAGGGTGTCAACTCGCTGCTTGTCCTAATTCGCGTACCGCGTGTTTGATGAGTTGATGGGCCGCTGGTTACTCCCATTGTCAGTTCACTAGTAGGGATGGTCCATAACGAAAAGTATAACTAATGGCAAATTTTCACAGGACTCTAGATCGCCTTTTCCAATATGCCTATTTGAAACCCGACATCCCTCAATCAGAACAGACTAGCAAACCTACCTGTATTATGTCCTTCAGTTATCCCGTTGTCCACCCCTCTCAGCCAGGAAAAAATGTAGAGCTAATGGTTCACGACAAGTTTTTTTTTATTCCTGGTGTTACTGAAGCCACTGCATGTTGTCTGTGCTCTTCGTCACAATTGCGCTATGTATCTCCTCTCTCACTCCTGTCATCGTGCACATACACTCGCGTCCTGATTTTTGTAACTCTGCTCTTGTTTGATCTGTTAGAGTCGTGTTAGGGCATGACGAGCGCACGCCGGCGAACGTCCTGTATGTCGTTGACACCGCAACACCATGAACGTGCCCAACGGTTGAACTATCTACTGAGATATCGTCACCCCCTCGTCAACGACGAGCCCATAAAACAGTCGCCCACTGTGTATTCCGAGATAAGGTTCGGATACCAAGACTCATCCAGAACATTGCCAAGAGTGGCGATCATATCTTATTGGTTTCAGATAAACTTCGTTCTTCTGATTCATCGTTTTAAGTAATAAGGAGGTATCGGCCGAAAATCGAGGCAACATAGCCGATTTTGGACAGTGGACCGACGACGCTGAGTTTGAGCAATGGTAGCCCATATATGGAATACGGTGCAATCTCCTATATGTTCTAAGATTCGGACCTGGCCGGCCTATGATGTGAACCTGCAGTTTAGTGACGCGCTCGTCAAAGATTGCACATCAGCTGAACAACGAAGGTGAAGACCTCAATGGGTCGAAAACATGCGTCCACAATATATGTAGAACTGATCCCATCAGAACAGCTGGCAGCTGTTAGCACAGCTTCCGTTTGCATACTCCAGGCAAAACGCGCCCGCTCTTTGGTTGCGTAGCTATGGGCCTGTCCCCAGAAGATCCTTGCTGCTTCAGCGTTGGTTAGAAGCGAAATGCCAACTTACCAACAGCATCTCGACAGCGGAATTCCCGATTTCTAGATGGCAAAGGTCGAACAAGCGCCTCTTTTGGTCATGACTTTGATGTATCTGTAGGGTGTGACCCATGATCCAGCTGGATGGAACATAGGCAGGGTTGGGTGGCTCTCCGGCCCGAGAACGGGTAACAACGCGAGCTGTGAGGACGGGACATGATGGGTACTGAACAGGTCGGCTTTGCCGCACGAACAAAAACAGCGCGTCGAGCGAGGATAGCGGAATCATGTCACTCGGAGAGCTGTGTGAAACGTCCTCGCTTGAACCTGAGAGAGAGTGTGGTGGGCAGGAGTGAAGAGAGCCGCAGATGCCTGTTAAGAGATGGCCTGAGGAATGCAATGTGGGCAGTAACAATACAAAGTTCCTTTTTGCTGACAGAACAAGATATACCAGCCATCTTGACAATACAGCTGCACCGAGCAGTGCTCCGCTATTCGTTATATCTTATGGCGAGGATCACATTTCGGATAGGGGTCCTGAAGTCGTACTCACCTCCAAACTTGCACATGCGCTGCATTTCACAGTCGGCCGTTATCCTCAGTGCTTCAGTTACATTCATGCCCTTTCCAGGACCGGATAATAGTATTGAAAGTTTGATCGCCATTTCATGCACTGTTGTGAGCGTGGCCATACCCTTCGTACCTATTTTCCAATATGCCACTCGTAGCCAATGATCCTGCCCTTTCCTCGCAACTGTGGTGGGGCCCATGCACGGTAAAGGTTACCTGTAGCACACTCGAGATCATCGTCATACTCGAAAACAGATTCTTCTAAATCTGACTGTTGGTACGATCTCCATGAGATCTTGGATTGATACGCACCTGGTCGAAGCAGTTCTACAATGGGGGCGTTAGATGTGCAATCATTCAATCCAGATACGTGCTTACTCAAAAGCCGCACAGACTTATAACCATTCTTCGAGCCATCTAGTAACATATTTCGGAGCCTGGGTTCGCTTTCTATAATGGGTTTTGCATTCAGAGATACTGCGATACTTTGCGAGCAGACGACTTCTCGACTGGTTAACAATGGCAAGAAGGAGGCGGGGTGAGAAAAGATCGAAGTTTTTGAGAGGCAGGTGAAGGCCACGAATCTCTTCGTCCAGTTTTTCGTGTGCTCCCTCTTCAAAGTCGTCTTCAACACACTCCTGGAAGGTCTGTGGGTTTATCGATCTCCATGGGTGGTGGAGAACGAAGTTAGAGGAGGTCTTCAATATCAAAACTCCTCTTTCTCCTGACTTACTAATAGATTGCTTTAGTTTTGGGGTAAACCTTAACACGTTACTAGTATTGAGCTCAAGATGCTGTTTAGGAGCCCTCCCGGGTTTCCGAGTCTTCCGTGCCAGACCATCTGGTTTGCCGTGACCTAAGTACGAGTTCGGGGCATAATCGGATTTCGAACTGGCATGGGGGGGGAGGTACAAAGATATTTTGGGGACGATGTTGGGTCAGGCCATGACGTAATTGCTTGAGAAGGCTCTTACCGGACAACTCCGACTTCTGACTCTTCTACTGGAATCGACGACACGTGGCTAATGAATTGTGATGGGGAGTTAGAGCATTTGAGGTACATATCCTGTATATCTTGGAAATTTGGATCGTTGGTCGCTTGTTCTTTTCAATCGATGCCCCATTGAGCAGTGCAATTTCCGACATCAAGAGTCAAAATGGATGCTTTTTTCAACTGTGACATGCCGAGTGACATTGAAAAGATTCGGTGTTCACACCTGGTCCTTTGAGACCAAATCTTTCGTGGGCAGGGATTCTGCAAAAAAGGCCATCACCGAGGTAGAAAGTGACTTGGGTAAGTCATGCTGTGAGACCTCTTCAAATTATTGCGCTTGCTTAGACCCTGACTCATCAGCCAATGAGAGGGCTCGCTCAAGTGCAAGAGTGCTGTGAATAGCCATCCCGCTCGTTGCTTGTGCAGACGCTGGTGCGCTGACCACAACAATTACAAGACAGTGCCGACAGCATGGATGACAAGCGGCCCCTGCCATGCTACGTCGTTGCCACCAATAATCACGAAATGCATTGATAGCGCGCTATCATCAACAGTAATGAAGACGGTGAAAAGTGATGCTTGTGCTACCACATAGTCGACGAGTATTGCGTAGGCAATGTGACGCTCCCTTTGCCGACTTGACAAGGCGCACAAGCAACCTGCGCGTTATCATACTATCGTCAGCAGACGAAGGCGGGAGTGCAGCGCCATACTGTGGGACTGCCTCAATGACGACAACGAGGATCTCGATTATGCCAGACGAGAAGACGAACATGGACGACAATGCCAGACGATGACTTAACCATCTAGCGCTCGTATATTGAGATCCGCAGCGATCCCACCCACCAAGAACAGAAATGTTGGCCGACCTTGTCCCCAGCGCGGTGCCAATGCCGTTTGAAAAACGTTAGTGTGTCGTGATTTGTCACTGATTGATTTACCTGGATTCTGATTCGGATTGCCTTACAGGCTGTATGATCTCAAGATTTCAAGCGTTACAGTAAGCTTCGAAGAACAGCGTGGGCTGCACGGTACCGCACGACTTCGATCCGAATCGTCGAGGCGGTCTTCATGGCTGTTTGATAGGATTCGCTGGACTCTGTCCGCAGTGATGGGATACTAGTGCTGTAAACCGGCCAGACATGTGATTACACTATGATGAAGAGCGTTTAAAGTGCGTACGGCAGGCCATGGCGCTGCTTGGCGTTCCAAGTGCGAGCGGGCGTCTTGTTTGAGTCGGGGTCTTGTGTACTACGTAGAACTGAACGCGAGTTCCAAAGGCCTCTTCAGGCTGTGTGCACGCTGCTCCCGGTGGAAGCACTACGAGCGTGGTAGACTATGTTAGGGTGGTAAGGACGCGGTCTTTGCTGTCCGAGGTGGGGATTGTGTTTGCGCGTGTTTGCGCCCGTACGACGAGGAAAGCGAAAAGCACAGAGTCGACTTTTCCCATTTTCGAGGGGGAATGGCCCTTGTCGCCCCCGCAGACTGGAAGATGGAAAACGAACACCAGCAACAGCAAGGCCAGCAGCAGAGCCAGCAGCAGCAGCAGCCGTATCCTTACCCAGTGCAGCAACAAGCACCCTGGGTATCAGCAGCACCATTCTACCCGCCCTTCTACCAAAACCAGCACCAGCACCAGCAACAACCATACCCACTCCACCATCCCCAGCCTGTCCAGACCCCCTACTTCGATCCCGCGACAAACGCACAGCTCGCTCAGTGGGCCTACCAGCATATGATGTTCTCCCAAGCCCAAGCGCATCAAGCTCAGCAGAGAAGCACAGCATCCGCACCCGCGTCCCCAGCAGACTACTTCCCCCCAGCCCAACTATTCAACCCTTTTCCGAGTGGAACGCCGCCCCCACCGCAACACCACCAACCTCCCCACCCGCATCAACACCATCCGCATCATGCTCCTGGCTACACTCAGCGCACGGCCTCGGCAGATAATCCCCGTGCGCCGTACGAGGGCTTCCATCCATATCGCCGACCACAGCCCTCGTCTTCTGGGCGGGTGGATGGCGAACGGTGGACGGGTGCGTCATTCCAGCCTCCCTATGCACGCGGTGACGCCTCTGCCTCATCGACATCTGTCAACTCGAGCTCGTCCTCGACCGGTGGCGGAGGAGGTAGTCGACAGCGCACGAGCAGCATGCAAGGCAACGGATCTGCACGGGCAAAGGGCACGTCTCCTTCTCCCTCGACCCAGCAGCAGCAGGCGAACACGACTCCCTCCGGCGACGGGACAAGCCGGACTCGCAAAGGCAGCGCAAGTGGCTCGTCGGGTCGACCATCGAGCCATGCATCCCCGTCGAGTCCACACCCACACCATCGCACTACGTCCTCGTCCTCGACTGCTTCATCCGGCGGAACGGCCCGGCCATCTGTATCTTCTTCTACGACTGCCACGTCTGCACCATCGTCTTCGTCTCATTCCCATTCTCACAGTCATACCCACTCGCATTCGAACCAGCAGGCTCGGCCTGTCCGCCCTTCCCCCCTCTCCCAAGGTTCGACAGTCGCACGCGCCAATTCTAACGCCTCCGTCAATCCTTCTGCTAACCCATCTGCCCCCTCACATGTTCCCCTCAGCATCCACACGCACACAGAAAAACGCATGTCCCGCGACGATTCTGATCTGGCGACTATGCTCGAAGGAACGGCACTCGGATCTGCACCTGTCAAAGGAAGTGGAGGTCTCAAAGGCAAACTGAGACGCGCCCTATCGCTCGGTGCCGCACATGCTCTCACAGAAGAGGACGAACGTGAGGGAGGGAAATCGCCCAGCGGCACCGGTGCTGCTGCCAGTCCCAGCACTGCGTCGCCCGCAGATGGCGCAGATGCGTCGAGCACAACGCCTCCCGGAGGAAGCACTACCACTAAAAAACGATCCCGCGCAGCTTCCCTGTTCAACACGCGTCTCAACGCATCTACGGATAATATTTCGCTCTCATCAACCATGTCCTCTGCATCTGTTGTTATCCGTAAGATCGGCTCGATCGGGAAGCTTGCAAGGCGGAATTCATTGGCGGGGATAACGTCCTTGTTCAAGGATAAGAATCGCGATCGCGATAACAACGATACCGCCACTGGTAACCCTACTCCCACGGGCGAGAACGACGACGGCACCACCGTGGCGGGCAAGAAAAAGGGCAAGTCTAAACGCAACAAAGACTCCGGTGGTGGCTCAGGCAAGGGCGCCGTCCTCGAACCTACCATCTCCCATGCCGTCGCAGAACTCGACAGATCGGGAGGAGAGTGGTCGGATGCGAGTATGAGTGGGCTGAGTCCCGCTGCAAAGCTTGTGAGGCAGCATACGCTTAGGGAGAAGGCGAGAGAGGCCGAGGCGCAGGCTCAGGCTCAGCAGGCGCAGGCACGGGTGAACGGGTCGGGGAGTGGTGCGAATGGGGTGAACGGGACGAATGGTGCGAATGGGACGGATGTTCCGGTCCCTGCTACGTGGGAGAAGAACACTTCGACTGGACGGGACGGTGCGTATGTGCGCAAGGGTGTTGGGGAAGACGGGCGGGTTGTCGTTGAGGACGACTCGGACTCGGGGAGTGACGCGGAGCATCACGACTCCCATTCACCTGCACACCCACACGCGCAGCAGGGCAACTTTATTTCGGAGGGATGGGAAGATGACGAGGTGTGGCGCGAGGAAGAGGACGAAGATGTCACTGTGCGTGCACCTATTGGTGCCAAGATGACTGAGGATGTAGGGACAGGTGATGACGAGGAGGTGGTCGAGTGGGCGAGAACAATGCGCCGGACTATTGAGTGTACGCGGCCTGCCAAAGGGATTCTCAAAGGTGCGTCCGTCCTCCTTTCCAGTGCCAGCACGATTAGTAATCGTGCCAACACACAGGGGCAGGCAGCTACGACCAGGAAGTGTACATCCAAGATGGCATTGCGACTGCTTCACGTGTCCGGTCAAATTCGTACAATTCGCATCCCACTACGACTGGCGAGTTGGGACCACTTGCAAGGATGCCATCGCCTGATCCTGATCATATCGACGGACTGCATCGGCATTCACATTCGTCTGGTGGTGGGGGTGCTGGAGGTAACGAACCTCTCTCCTCGCAATCGTCTTCTAACCACTCTCCCACTACATCATCCGAAACAGACTCTGGCCGATCATCACCCCACCACTCCACCCTCTTCTCCCTTCCTAATTCATCTGCCCCTGTGCTGTCCACCATCCCTGCCAATGCGACGCTTCCGCGTTCCAGCACATCACCAACGGCGGCGAAGCGGTTGGTGTTCGCGAATAGCTTGTCGGTGTATGATACGTTTTCGGCGACGGTGTACGATCGGAGGAGTGAGCCCGCGACGTGGAGTAGATTGACGCCTGCGCTGGCGCAGCGGATAAAGGAGGAACTGAATTCATATAAGATGGAGGAGATGGAGGTGCACGTGTGTAGTCGGATGCAGTGCGTGTCTCCACTCTTTTCCCTCTCTTTTAATTTTCCTTGCTCTGTGTGATGCTTGCTGGGTCTGGGGCTGATGGAGTCTATAGCACACAGTTCTTCATCTAGCGGGATGACTGCTGCCCGATGTCATCAAATTTGTCTGCCCCCGCCTCCTGTCCCTCGTATCTACGCCGACGTCCACCTCGCCTACATCAACGTCCACGCCCAAGCATGGTCTTTTCCTTGGCGGGCAGAAGAGAAGACGAAGGGATCACACTTTTGTCAAGCCACTTTTTTCTCGATTTTTCCCTCTCATTGTCATCACATTCACCAATCCCTCCACCTTGGCATCATGACGGACGGTCTCTCTCTTCTACCTCTCGTTTTTGATTTGTTGCCCTTTCTTTACCCCCTTTTCCCCATCAGACGTTCCACTCCAGATGGCGGCGTACGTTCGGTAGAGCTATACCACCTTATTTTTTGTTCATTTCTCCTATTTGTCTGCAGGTGCGATGCGATGTGATGCGGGGGTTTAGGGAGAAGATCGATACATCGTCCCGTTTTTATTCGTTCAACCGTGCCGCGCCACAGCGACCCTAACCCTCTCTACCCTGCTTACGCACGCCGCAGCACGCACGTCAGGCGCCCAGGAGCAATAAAAAACGGACCTTGGGACCACCCAGAGACGACGATCCAATTGATAGAACGATCACTCAGGCAATTTCAAGGGCTCATTCCACATGCATATCCGCACACCTCGCGCATTTGCGCAGTGCACTATCTACCCATCCGTTACCCGCCCTGCCTCTCATCCCCTCCCCTCCCCCCCCTTTACCTGTTGGTTCCAATACCAAGATTCCCAATTCAAGAATCGTTCGCTCACTCGATCCCCGTTCACTTGTTGTGTCTTGTTTCAATGATCAATGTGGCACGTTGGTCCCATTTTTCTTTCTAAAATACCTACGTACGTAGTGCCGACGTTATACCCCCTCAATCGTCTCATAGCTCTCACATCCACCACGAATCATATATATATATATATCTCACTCCACTCCACCCCATCAAAAAGCCACATCTGCCAGCAGCACCAACGGTTGTACTGCCCCCCTTTCGTTTTTTTTTTTTTTTCGGTTTTGTCTTTCCCCCCCCTCTGACTTCTTGTAACAGTACATACATACGATGCATATCGTCCGGTAGGTACGACACATACGCGTTGCTGCATGCACCCCCCCCCCCCCCTCCCTCCACCCTTCTCTCCACTTTACATGCAGATAGTATTTTTAAAAGCCCATGGACTTGCGCATCATATATGGACACTTATGATGATCATGATTAGATCTGTCGTTCTTACAATACGGTTAGGTCAAACTCTCACATATGCATGCATTGATTTCATGATGCCATTGAGGATCTGCAAAATATGATTGTGATTTTCGTGTACGCGTGCGCGGACGCATTATTTTAGAGGTTTGTGGATACATATTATAGGTCCCACTTGCAAGTGTGTAAGTAACCCTAACCGCGCGCGGTCCTCAATCCTCGCCGGTACCCCCGTACCTCCTCGAGCGATCGACGCCACCCCGGTTACCAGGGACATTTCTGTTTCTGCAATGGTTGGCATAGTGGCCTTTTTCGCCGCACTGCGACGACGAAGATTGCATTAGTAAGCCCTGTGAAAATGAATAAATAAAAACCCATACCTTGAAGCACATGACATCGTCCAAGTTCCGTCTGGGTCCTAGCGGCGGACCGGCGTTCCCTGGCATCCCGACTTGTCCACCACCACCACCACCACCACCGGCATTCGAGCGGTCGTAGTCGGCGTAGCGACCGTATCCTGGAGGCGGGGGTCCAAGATCGCGGTTCGCGGGGGGAGAAGGGGGCTCGTATGCGCTCGGAGAGGGGAGCGAAGGCTTAGGACTGTATTTAATAAGTAGGGTTAGCACGCGCGCACGTATCATATGCTTGATATGGCATTGGAGTGTGTTCAACTTACTGGCCACGGGGACATTCTGGGCCGAGCGGGCAGAAGCCTGTTAGGTAGAGCTGGCAGACGACGCGACGGACGTGTTTTCGAGGACATATTGGTCCTAACAATAGACATATATATCAGATTCTGTATGGAACACACGCGTATGTATGAGTAGGAGGGATGAAGGGAACGTACCGAGTTTGCAGAACCCGCGCTTATAGTCTGGGCACTCTATCCGGCGTTCGCGTGGGTGAGCATACAGACACTCGTCGCCCGCAGAGCAGTACCCGTATTTAGCGTACCACCAACACTCGGGCATGCGTCGGAGGTTATACTCGTGCAGGAACTCGCACGCATCGCCCTTCTTGCACAGACCACGCAGCCAATGCTTGCATACAGTTGCCAGACGTTCACGATCTCGTGGGTGCGTCGGGAGCTGCTTTGGAGGCTGGAAATTGTGCGAGGATGGGATTGTATGTCGGAGCGGACAATGAAGCGGTCCCAATGGGCATCCTGTCGAGCTTAGAGACAGTCGGCAAATCTGATCGTCTGCGTGGGGTTGTGAGCATTGAGGAGAGCATCACCAGCACTTGGTTCGACTCACCTTTGTCGATTTTGAGGCCGAGCTCGTTCTTGATGTATAGTTCTTCTGAAAAGTTGTTCTGGTGGAACTGGGGCTGAATGAGATCCTTGAGGGGAGACGGTCCTGCGAGCGGGTTGGACATGATCGCAACGGGACGATGACGTAATGAAATGCGTTCTTACATAAGGGCCCTTTGTAGCCACATGTTTGTGTCTTGTCTTGCTCTCGTCGCATTGGGTGCGGCAAGTAGCTATGCGGAGGACATCAACCCCGTCGCAATAGATCAAAATGACAAAATGAGAGGTGTGAGTACTAAGATGCTATGACGGCTGGACTGAAGATACCCCAACGTGAAGGTTCTCTGAGTTAGCCCGATGCATCTCGTACTGCCTTCTCTTCTTGCTGCATATCTCGCCTTTGTGCGAGGTATAGGTGTTGATGTTAGCTTCCATTGCTCAACGTCAACTGGAGACACTGTCATTCGCTTGGGCAAATCCCGTGACACTGCCTCATCTCCATGTTGCCATATCCGAGCTTCGACCTATTCCAATGCGACGACCCCCTGTATATTATCCAATGATCTAGTAAGTCATGAAAATATCAACACTACGGACGAGGATGTTACATCAATGTACTGCCGGGATTTGGTGGAACCTGTATACTTTGGAATCTAGCACGTGCATGTCTTGAGGGGTCTTCTATTCACAATTACAGTGTGTAAAACAGTCTAGATTATGTACACAACAACGAAGAAATGCCGAAGTGATGGATCAAAAGCACGCCTAAATTTGCTAGGTATATAGAAACCATTCCTCAAAGTTCCCATGTATACAACGCCGCTTCACGGAATCGCAGCGATACACTCTATCTCGACAAATGCACCCATAGGGAGAGCAGAAACACCGATGCACGTCCGTGCAGGCATACTCCCATGCGGGAAAAACTGTTTTGTGCGTATGTAGCCTCGTTAGTGCGAGCGGCGAGTATCACGACCACATACCTCCTCATACACCTCGTTCATTAGTTCGAAATCCTTTGCTATATGCACCAGATACACCGTCACTTTGATGACATGCTTCATATCAGATCCAGCGGCATCAAGGATCTTGGTTATGTTCTCCAGTGCTGCGCGCTATCGTGCGCACAGGGATCCGAAGGGTGTGGGGAAGATTGGAATGGGATCCAGGTTATGGATAGGGTTTACCCACAGTCTGATTCTGGATTCCTCCCTGCACGACCAGATAGTCATCCGTGCAACCTATACACCCTGAGACATAAACGTGCCCCATGGATATCACCGCTTGAGCTATATGCACAGATCCAAATGACGAGATAACACGTCGTCCCGAGTAATGGTGACGAAAGGGTGAGGTTAAATGTTCAAAGTTTCAAAGCGATACGCACAAAAGGCTGGGAGAGGTGGTATAGCATCCGATGCATGTACGATCCTTTTCTTGGTTGCGTGGACAGGTTCTGCTCTGTTGCCTGTCATGTTGGTTGAAGAGAAAGGCGCGGTACGATGGGTCTTATCTGGCGATCGACTGCTTCAAGGATCGGGTCTCGTGACCATCCAACAAAGAATGGTGGCGGTGCTGCTACAAATCCTTCCTGTGACATCATTCAAGTTTCGAAGGGAGATTCAAATTCAGAAGTATAGGAGTCATCCAGTAAGAGACCTTCTCTTTATCCCATGGAGATCGATACTAAACCCACAGACCTGGAGTGTGTTGATGACGACTTTGAAGAGGGAGCACACGAAAAACTGGACGAGGAGATTCGTGCACTCTTTCGTCCAACCCCCCAGAATTCCGACCTGCTCTCACCCTACCTCCTTATCCATATTGTTGAGCAGTCGGGAAGTCGCCTGCTCGCAAATTATCTCATTTTCACCGAATGCAAAACTATCATAAAGAGCGAGCCCAGGCTTCGAAATATGTTATTAGATGGCTTGACGAATGGTTATAAGTCTGTGCGGCTTTTGAGTAAGGACTTACCTGGATCGAATGATTGCACATCTACTAACGCCCCCATTGTAGAACTGCTTCGACCAGGTGAGTATCCATCCAAGATCTCATGGAAATCATATTAACAGTCAGATTTTGAAGAATCTGCTTTCTCCGGTAAGAGGCTGCTCTTTATCCACCACCATGGAGATTGATAAACTTCCCATAGACCTGGAATGTGTTGAAGACGACTTTGAAGAGGGAGCGCACGAAAAACTGGACCGGAATATTCGTGCAGTCTTTCGCTTTACTCCCGAATACTTCGACGAGCTCTTACCCATGGTCCTTTCTGCTATTGTTTTCAAGTCAGGAGGTCGCCTGCTCGCAAAGTATACCAATGGCTCTGAATGCGAAACTATCATCAAGAACGAGCCAAGGCTCCGAAATATGTTATTAGATGGCTGGACGAATGGTTATAAGTCTGTGCGGCTTTTGAGTAAGGACTTATCTGGATTGAATGATTGCACATCTAACGCCCCTATTGTAGAACTGCTTCGGCCAAGTGGGTATCAATCCAAGGTCTCATGGAGATCGTACTAACAGTCAGATTTAGAAGAATCTGTTTTCGAGCATGACGATGGTCTCGGGTGTGCACCAGACGTTTACCGTGCATGGGCCCCACCGCAGTTGCAAAGAAAGCCGGGCAGGATCATCGGTTACGAGTGGCATATTTAATTTGTGCTGGAAAAATAGGTACGAAGGATATGGCCACGCTCACAACAGTGCATGAAATGGCGATCAAACTTTCAATACTACTATCCAGACCTGGCAAGGGCATTAGCTTAACTGAAGCACCTAGGATAATGGCCGATTGTGAAATGCAGCCCATGTGCAAGTTGGGAGGTGAGTACGACTTCAGGATATCGATGCGATCCTCGCCGTAAGACATGCATATGCATCGATAACGAATAGCAGAGCACCGCTCTGCGCAGCTGTATTGTTCTCAGTGTCAAAATGGTTGGTATATCTTGTTCTGTTAGCGAAATGGAACTTCAAGTAAGCATTAGAGTGCACCCTTGCTTCTCCCACACTGCATCCCCCTGCCATCTCTTAACAAGCATCTGCGGCTCTCTCAATCGTTTCTTCACTCCTGGCCACCGCACCCTCTCTTAGGTCCAAGCAGGGATGTTTCACACATCTCTAGTGACGCGGTTCCTCTTTCCTTGCTCAGCGCGCCGCCTTGTTCGTGTGGCAAAGCTGACCTGTTCACACTTCGCTTTGTTGCCCGTTTTCGGGCCAGAGAGCAGGTTGTCGACGTATTTCCTCTATGGTACCACCATTCACGTGCGGACATGTACGGAACGCTGCTATGATTACGATGACGCGGCGTGGATTCAGACGGTGAGGGCGATAACTCAGCGCATGGGCCTCGACGATGAGGTCACGCAACCGAAGCTGTACTGACGCATCACCAGCAATAGCGAGGTGTACATATAATGTGCAGTCCCTGCGTTTCCAGCACAGTGCATACAGCCAATAATAATGACCAATACCAGTACGTGAGGACTTGCGCTTTCCCTACCTGCTCAACAGCACGGAATTGTGAACCATATCCCAGTGACTTGGCCATGTCGAATGTTATATCATAAGTCCTCTCAAGAAGCTTTATTTCGACTGCCCTTTAGGTCGATTGTAAGTCTCGCAAATGAACCATGATGCCAAAATGATCATCTACCCTATCCAACTTTTCAGTGAATCGAAGTCGACATCGATCTATTCAGTTATCTATCGAAGAATACAATTGCTATCTAAATGTAAAGAGATCCCTAGTCCGAGACCTCATCGTATATGACTTTGTATTATTATATACTTTTGCCTTGCTTCCACCTTCCCTACATTTCTGTTCCTGGATCAACCGTTTCAAGCGAGCCTCAGAAATAATAAAACAGCTGGGCAACCATTCCCATACACACTGTCCGGCCCCGAACTCACCGTCCATTTCTATATCTTTCCTGTCGTCCATCCCAAGAACCATTAACGCCACTGCCCGTGCACATAACCATGCATTCACCATCCCTTCCCCAGAATAACCTGCTGCAACCCATTCTGCGGGACGTGCCATTCTCGGATTGTGATCGCGAAGCGAAGGGGCGGATCGACCGCAGATACTTGGGGGGACTCGTCCAACCCAAGGGAACTCGTCCGCAGAAACGCTCAGCTCACCGCTCCAGAGCGCCTTGACCCTTCCCTTGGCCCACGGCCCCTCGTCGCACTCCGGATGGCTCTCAGAAGGAGCAGGAACAGCCTCCGCGCCCCAATTGGCAGCGCCAAAATAGACAGGTAGCGCACCCGAGACAAGTGCGGCACTATGCAAATCATACGTACCCGAGGATCCGCAGCTGGGATGGACGTGGCCATCGAGGCCACAGCCAAACATGAGTTCCTGCTCGCCGCTTCGAAGCTGCGTAAGGTAGTTGAAGCTCGAGGGATTGTCATAGAAAATGTACGAGCGCTCGCCACTGGCCATTTTATGCTGGAGACCACTCCCTGGTCTCTGTGCACTCATCGTTTCTCTGATCCGGGTGACTACGGGAGAGAGGCCGGTGATGAGAGTCCCGACATACGCATTGGTGAGATGAACTACGTGTGATGCTGAGAGCACGCCGCGTGGTGTATGTAGCTTGTACAAAGGGCTGCTTGCGGAGGGACCAGCGATGGATGTGCAAGGCGTTCTTGTGAAGAGACGGAAGCTGGATGTAGGGTGAGTGGTAGACAGCGCAGCGATGATGTCCACAGTTGCGAGAACTCACTGCTTAGGATAATCCTCGAGGAGGCGGGTGAGGATACCCGTTACAAATAGATAAGGATGAACTGCACCAGCACGCGTTGTAATACAACCCAAGGCCTCCTTCGAAAGGGTATATTTCTGTCATGGTATATATTTAGAACTTCAATGCAGCCACTGACATGTCCTGACACCCAAGTAGTACTTACCGTTCTTGCATGATCGCCCTCGGTACATTCATACGGCTCAGCTTCTTCCGGCATCTCCGCCTTGTACACCTTCAACAACCGCTTTGCCTCTGTAAAAGTCTCTTCATCATAATACACATCCACGGCATCGACCTCTCTGCAATCCGCATCCGGAGCCTCAACCTCTCCAACGCTCCGGAGGATATCAAGATGTGCCAGACGGAAATGTATCATATTCCGTGCAGCACGCGCGCCGAACCTATTTCGGAGGTCTTCGTAATCATGATAAAGCCCTGGGTTAATGTGTCCGCCATTCCTGCGAAGTGATCGGTATCAGTGGACCGACTGTTATGATGGTAACTGAATCCAGACTCACCTTCCTGACGCACCGGAGCACGTCTCGTGCGCTTCGAGCATCACGACCGTCAACGGTTTTCCTTCACCATCCCGCTGTTGATCTATCCCAAGCAAGGTTCTCGCAAACGAGGCACCAGAGATGCCAGATCCTATGATAACTGGTCGACGACCACGTCGAAGTTCCGAATAAGTCGACAGTAGGCGGAGGTGACGCGTCGCACTTACCGACGTCTGCATAGGTAGGCAGGGTATTCTGCGAGATGTGCGTTGCAATGGATGAAGGAGGATATGTCCAAAACGATTGTGTCGGTTCTTGTATTGGCAAACCAGGTGGAGTTGGTCCAGTGTTGTTGTCATCGGGCGTTTCGGTATGGTGGACTCGGGAGAGACAGGTGCCCATAGACAGAGATATCGGACAGTCGACAGTAGATGCAGTTCGTTACAAGTGCGCAGGGGTGATGGAAAGGATAAAATACCCATGGCAGGCAGTGTCAAAGGGGATGGCGACCAATCGCACAATCCGACCTGTGACAATGAAGTTTTTTTGACGAGCAAGCGGACTGACAAGAGCGAGCGATATTGCCGCGGTATTACAGCGATTGACGTGTTATAATATCCGGCTTATCTTATCGCAAAAAGCTAACAATGCCATTGGTGATTGGTATGTACTCGGATCATGCTTTTACACCACCGCTAGACCGAAGAAGTCTCATGGAATACTCTGATGAGGTTTTTCTGGAAACGTGCAAGGTACGACACGAGTTCTGAGTCAGGCAACGCGCAGTGCTCGAAGGCTTGGGTGAGTTGTGTTCGGAGCTTGCATATATCAGGACATGGCTAGCCGGACCTGCAACGGGTCATGCTTGGGATGCACATACCTTGAGCACGGCTCGGCGGTGGATAGCAAGGACATTGGATTCGCTTTCTCTCTCTTGCTGCGCATGCAAATCGGCCAAGGCTGCAGCTACTGTTTTACCTTCTTCCATCACATCAGGCGGTAAGTCGGCTAGACGGGCCAACTGCAGACCTGCAGAAAATTGCCTCCAATAGCATTTATCTCGCACGAACAGAACTGACCGTAATGGCCGAGATCTTCAGGGAGCCCATCGACAATTCTGATCCATGGGAATGGGCCGTTTACGGAAGTAAACATGTGGCATGGCTTACCGATACTTAAAGACTATGCCCAAACCGGCTGTTGATTTGTGCGCCCGCTATGACGACACGATGGGGATCGAGAACCACGATCAAGTGCGACATCCTTACCTGAACTGATAAATGTAAACTAACAAAATGCTCATATCAGTGGCACAAAGGAGCTGACTTGCGGCGTACTTTACAACAGCGGGTTGATGAGACAACGTGGTCGAGAGCTCGTGAAAGTGACTGTAACGGCAGTGTCACTTGAGGGCAGCACCTCAAAGAATGAACCATACGTAGCGAAAAAAACAAAGCACTTTCGAGCGTGAATTGCGATTGGAGGGATTCACAGAGAACGCACCTTGATGTGGATAAGTTCTTCCGCGATGGCGTGGGCTATACCGATTCCTTCGATTGTAGAAGTACCTCGCCCAAGTTCGTCCACAAGAACCAGTGTATTCGGAGTTGCAAGACCTGTTTCCAGTGCAGATATGATTACGCGAAAAGATACTTGCAAGGTTACCTAATATCATAGCCGATGTAGTCATCTCATGTGCAAACGTGCTGAGACTCTTTTCCATATCATCGTCGTTCGAGAGACGTGTGAGAAGGGCATCGTGGATCCTGAGCTCGATTTAGCTAGCGGAGGAAATTCTGGGGGTGACAGTCACCGAAAGCTTGCGTATTCAGCGGGCACAAAGCATCCGCACATTGCCATAATGACCAGCAGACCGGTCTGTCGAAGATACGTGCTCTTGCCTGCGAGCGATAATATAGACGACACAGACAAGAATCTAAATATCTTACCTGACATACTAGTGGCCCGCACTCAATGTCGTTTACATAGATAAAGGAAAGCTTACTTTGGCCCTTGAACAATTTGGAAATACGATGCATCGCAGCAGTAAATGTCGTTTGGGACGAGGGTTCCCGCTGCTTGCACGGTTTCAAGAATGGGATGCCTCCCAGACTTGACTGCAAGAGTCCCTGTCAACTCGGGTCGGACTGGGATGTCGTCATGCTGTTGGGTAAAATGCAAAGTGAGATGGCAAAGGAACGATACCATAGTTTCTCACTGTGTGCAGCTATGAGGAGGTAGAGTGTAGACGGAAAAAATGGCTTACTAATAGATGTGTGGGCGAAAGACCGCAGCAGGTCGACGAGTGCAATCTATGCTATGTGATGAAATGAGAGAGTATACATAAGGGAAAAAATATACCGCTTCCGATGCAGTGTAGAGTGCACCAGAGTACATCAATATTTGCAAGACCAAGTCTTGGATGATCCTAGCATCCAAGCTTAGCACAAACGAAATGACATCCATAACACGTACTTGTTGCTAAGAATAAGGGTTTCATCAAGCGCATCCCTCATCCTCGCATTCATCTTTTTCTGATGATCGCCAGTAAGCTCGCGTCCAGACAACGCGCAGTATACACACACCAGCTCCATGCTCGAAAACAGCCACCGTCCTTTTTGCGAGGAGACATGCAAAAACCCCTTTGGAAGCTCACCCTCCCATTCCGTCTTTTTCAGTACGAACACGAATCCACTTTCCTGGTATACAAGCGAGATGGGCAATGCGTGCTTTTCGGAAAGTGTAGTGCTCAATTGCATGATGTCCCCCACGTTCTCTTTGAACGTTTCCCGTGCGACATCGAGAAGACGATGGCGGTTGGCCTGGATAGATCAGCGTTCCAGCTCGGTAAATGAGGGGATAAAGTACTTTGACCGCATATACGCGTGCATTGACGGCAGCGAGACCGCCCTGCAATAGTGAGCACACAGCAGGGGATAGAGGAGAGATGTAGTACCTTGACGGGACCTGCTTCTTCGTTCAAGTTATCCGCAACAAGGTCACCGATGAGCGCCAAACGTTTATCCGAGAGCATCTTGAGTGGGGATTACAGCTAGTATAACAAACAAATAGAGCGGAAGCACAAATACCTCGTAGGCGATCTGCAGTAACTGTGACCTTGTCCCGGCGAGTGCTTTTTGGAGGAACGGTAGATTCCGCACGATGCTTTGAAGCCCAAGCATCTGGGATACACGTGAATAGGCGGACTTTGCTGCGTTTGAGACGCGGACTTCGGATGACGCAAGCTGTGTTGTGTGTGGGTGCGCGCATGAGAGTATCCCGCAGAGACAAACTCACCGAGGAAATGAGCTTGTCAAAATCGAGCTTGTTGAGTCGTTTGAGAGCATCGCGGACATCCGAGAATCTGTTCTCGTTCTGGATGAGCTCTAGGAGACGGTGTTAGACAGTGGAGCAGGTGAATGAACTGGTACTTGCCCTCTACTGCATCTAGACGCGCATTGATAGCGCCTTCAGCTGCAAAGACGAGCATATGTACATAATACTTGACCGAGAAGGGCAGACTCTACCTGTTAACGGGGCCAAGATGTTCGCTCGCAATAACCGTGTAGCCATTGATGTATAAGTGTGATTCAAAACCCTGTCCGGATGGCATCAGTAACCCGACATTCCGCATGACATCGGAAGGGACAACCCACCCAAATAACGAATGTCCTGATTTTCTATGAACAGCATTCCCCACGAGCTCCAAATTCCTCGCTGTTTCCATATCAATCATCAACGTCCCTTCGACGGGGGCATAGCGAATCTTCAACGAGCCAGTTGCGAAACGCGTATTCAGTCTGCTTTCAGAGTGCTTGAACAGTGCGCCTGCTGCTGAGAGCGCATAGTACCTAGAAGCAGCAAGGTTACGAAGTACATATACGTGCACATACGGTGTATGCGTGGTGGTAGACGTACTTGTCTGCAACGGAGACGAGCATCGCAGCGCGCTCGTGATCTTCGACGCATAGCTGTGTGATGAACTCCATACCTGGTGCATGGTGGGTATCAGTGTCCCCTCATCTCTCCCAGCCAACATGTAACAGAGTCAACGCAAGTAATACCCACCTGCCGCATCGCTCCACCACTTACGCGGTACAGGCTCAACCCGCGCCTCTGGAAACTCCTCCGTGACGAACATTGTCAGGAGCGATGATCCCGTGTTCGCAGCGTCCGCACCGTGGGCATTGGCCACGAACGTCTCGGGAACAAGCACCACACTCGGCCAATGAACATGCATCTGGTGCAACGTCTTTACATATGTGGGACAGTCTGCGAGCTGTCGACTCCTTTCAGCCATCAGAACGCGGTGGGAATAGAGTATTACGTAGAAAGGGAAATAATCTTGGAAGAGGGGAAAGGAGAGGATGAGTACCTGGACGAGCACAACTCGCCCCGTATCCCTGTCCATTGCAGCTATCCCCACCTCACGCGCAACACCCCTACTCTCGAAGAGGGCGACTGTGATGGTTGTGTCGCTTGTGTCCGTGTGTTTGGTCCCTGGGCGAGATGTGCTGGGTCGGGCAGTGTTGGTTCGCGCTGCTGTTGCTGGGCGAGTCATGGGGCGTGATGTACTGGCACGGGTGGTACTTGTGTATGTTGTACTGAGACGCGACTTCGACATCGACATGGTGGTTACTCGTATGTTATTACTCGGACTTTTCCGGCTTATTGCCTTTAGGGAACTTCTGGCGCCTCAGCAAGTATCATGACCACTGAAGCCGTCTGCACACTCTTACCCGATTGCAAGTTTGTTCGTGATGGTGGCCATTCAATGGATCGTAGTGTAGCGGCGTTCTTGGGGAGTAGTCTAACGCCTGCAACAGGAAATCAGCGTTACGGATTGCAAACTTTATAACACCTTGCCTCCCAATGCCATTTGGGCCACCGACATGAATTTACAATGGTGGCAGCAAATGTTGACCGGCTTGAGTCCTGGTCGGACGGGCGCCGCGCAACCACACGCCCGACGCAAGATGCTGACCACACTCACACACAGGAACTTTAATTGACACGACACGTCGTATCTATGTACCAACTTTATTTTGCGTCTTGTATTAGACAAGGGACGTACAACTGCGAGCCTGCTAATCCACGTGATCGCAGTCGTCGACGAAGATGCTATCGCTCACCCAATGCTCGGTAGTATAATTCCACCAAAAAATCTTCCTACACGGGGGCACATGTAGTACATACAGTCCTACAAATCAATCAACAGCTCCTCCCTCCTCTCCTCCCTGCGTCCCACGCCAGGAACACCAACAGGTACAGAAGGCGCGTACATATCAAACGTCTGTGGATTGCTCGTTGGTGCGACGGGGAATTGGGGAAGGGCTGGTGCTGGTGCTGGTGATTGTGCCTGGGTCTGCGACTGCGACTGCACAGGCGATGGATAGTGTCCCCCCTGCTGAGCATGGATCTGCGTCTGCGTCTGTCCATGTCCATGTCCATGTCCGACTGTGCCAGAACGCACAAGACCCCCGTTGGACATGCCCACGCCCACACCAGACCGCGAGCCAGCGACGCTACTCCGCCTCGCAGGCTTGTGCGAGGGGGATATCGGGTTTGTTGTCGTTGGCGTCTGCGGCTGAGCGGCGATGACGACCGGAGGTTGTTGCAGTTGCTGTTGTTGAGGTTGATGCGGTGGCGGTTGTAATAGTGACTGAGGTTGCAGCTGCGGCTGCAGCAGGGGTGGAGGGGGAGATGTCATCCCCAGCTGCGCCTGCAGTTGCTGGCCCAGCGGTGGTGGTGGAGCAGCGGGTGACATCGATGCCAATGGCGGTATAGGTACAACGGGTTGTGGAGGTGCTTGGTATGCGTATGACGCGTGTAATTGCGCCTGGGAGTGGGATTGAGAGGGACCAGCTTGTATATGGGCGGGTACAAATGCCGGCTGCTGCTGAGGCGCGTACGAAACATCAGGCTGTTGTGACTGCTGACGCTCATGCGAAACCCAACCGGACTGTTGTTGCTGCTGCCCTGACTGCCGCGCCAAACTAGGTCCAGGTCCAACCGACGCCCGCCTCCACACGCCCGTCATCTGTTCCGTAAGCAACTTATCATACAGCTTAACAGCTTGGGAGAGTTTGTCGTGCATATCTGAGAGGAGCTCTGTAGCCACGTCAGTAAGCATGTGGAAGGCAGGGGCAACGACTGATACGCACCTTCCTTCCTCCCCGTATCGTCCAGACTCATTGCCAACTTCGGTCTCAACGTGTTCGCACGATCATATAGCTCGCCCATCGCAGGATACTTCGTCATATCCCTCGCTCCACTCAAGCCACCGACCTCCTCAACGGTCTGGTTAAATGTGAGTATAGCATCGGATTCGAGCGGTTCGAGGTCGTAGTTGGGGAGTTTGAGTGTCGATGATGCGGCTGGGGTGGGGGTGATTGTGGGTGGGTAGGACTGTGCAATGCCAGATGCGGGTGCACGCGTCTCTTCAGGGGCGTGAACGTCAAGCGGGGCACTTGGCCTCGGCATATGAGCCTCTCTCAAACTCGCCTCAATAGCTGCACGTAAATCTGGATCGTCCTCGTCTTCTGTAGCTAGCGGTCTCCCATTCGGAACGCGGTCGACGAGTGGTGGTTCGGATGGTGCGTGCGTGTTGGGTGGCCAGACGGGCTGGTAGGGTGTGTACCCCGGTCTTCTATTGCGAGATGCCCCGACTTCCTCGAGAGAAAGCTGGATTGCGCGTTGGAGTTCAGCATCTGCGAGATCGCGTGCTGAGCGGATTCGCGGACTGTACATACTGGCTGCACGTCTATGTGCTGCTCTGTCACTATCGTCCCATCACCATCAAAAAGACGTCATAGTGGGCATGCAGACTCACCTGCTCTCAGCAGCCTTCTTCGTGAGCTTTACATGACACAAGTCACATACCCTTACAGGCTGTGTGATTCCGAAATGCGGCAAGGGAAGGGTCTTGGATGAACATAGCTGATCGAACACTTGTCCACAGTTGCGACAGTGGTGTTTGCGATTTGTGAATGTGAATGGGGATCGGCATTTCAAGCATACATCCGAGTCTATCCATTCTGGTGCTGTGGACGTATCGACCATGGCTGCGTTTGCGTGGGAGGGGTCTTTCGGGGGAAAGTCGAATCCTGGGAGGCACCATTTCGGTTAGTTGAATTTGGGGAGGCGATGTAAGGACGCACCATCGCTCTTGAGTGTCTTGTAGATCTGTCCGACATATGCCAGATTTGGCTTTCCATCGAATGCGAGTGCCCAGTTCTGAATATGCTGCAGGATAGCTGACTTGACTGCGTGGTTAAGCCCGGGCACTCTGAGAATAGACACAATGTTATCGATGAAGTCTCTGGATGCGATTTCGACGAGAAAGTGGTCTCCTCCGTTCTTGACGCACGTGTCAGTCAGCTGCGCGCGGTCAGAGTGACTCGCCACAAACAAGGGAACGACGCACCCCGAGCGCGAGTAGCTGCACATTTGGGTTCTTGTGATTAAGCCGCCGTTTGAGAGCGCGCATTGCGTCTCGTGCGGGTGCACTCTTGGATCGAATCTGGTCGCATATTTCAAGATTGAGCGCGACGTCTTCTGAGCCCGTTGGAATGAGCTCCGAGGTCGCCTTGTCTGTGTGCCAGTGAGCTCAGTTTCGCCCGCCTGTGTCCTCGACGCACCGACTGCCTCGTCGAGCTGCGAAGTCCCCCACAGCCAACTCAGAGCCATCGTCAGAAACGCAAATTCATTCTCCGACGGCCATTCGGGTGAATTGGGTCGGAGTCTGAAAGTGGGAGGCACAGCAGGTTGTTTCTCGACCACCATGCTCGGTCACCAGTTCGCCCACTCGGCGGCGCCCGTCCGCAAGGTCAAGGAGGTCCAGTTCGGCATTCTTTCCCCAGAGGAAATTGTACGTTTGCGCTCGCTCGTCTCACAGGACGAACTCACCGTGGCCTGCAGAAAGCGTACTCTGTCGCAAAGATCGAGCATCCCGAGGTCATGGACGAGGCTACCCACAAACCAAAACTCGGCGGGCTCATGGACCCACGCATGGGCACAATCGACAGAAATTTCAAGTGTCAGACGTGTGGAGAGGGCATGTCAGAGTGTCCAGGCCACTTTGGCCACATTGAGCTCGCACGGCCTGTCTTTCATCCAGGTGCGTCCATCCCCACCCTGTTCCCAGCCCAGCGTGTCTCACACACCCCAGGCTTTATCGTCAAAGTGAAAAAGATCCTCGAATGTATATGTGTAAACTGTGGAAAATTAAAAGCTGACATCGTGAGTCGACATCCCAACTCCTACTCGTTTCGCACCCCACCTCCCAAATTTTCTGGGGGCTCTCTCCATAATCCACTGGAGAACCCCAAGCCCGCACAACGATAGTCCTTGCAACCCTTTGTGAGGCGTCTGCGCTGCGACTAATGCGCGTTTTCGGTCGCTTGATCGCCGCGTTGGGAACAGCTTATCGCCAGACACGCGGTGCGCGGTGAAATGGGGCGCTGAACGAGGAGTGTTGTTCTATGGGTCATCGTAGTGCTCAAGGCACGCTGTACCCATATTCCCTCCTTGTGATGCTCTTTTTCTTTCTTTTTCTCTCTCTCGCCCATACATGTCGTAGTAGTCCACTTGCTAACCCTCAATTTCATATTCCTCTCTTTCATCTACTTTCCCTCCTTGTGTTCCGTAGTCCGACCCAAATTTTGCCGACAAAATCAGACACGTGCGCGACCGCAAAGCGCGCATGGCCATTGTATGGGCGCACTGCAAAACCAAGATGACTTGTGAAGCAGACGAACCACGCGAAGATGGTGCCGAACCTGATCCTGATGAACCTAAAAAAGGACACGGTGGATGTGGTCATCAGCAGCCTCTTATTCGAAAAGAAGGCCTGAAGCTGTTCGTGCAGTACAAGCGACCAAAGGACGATGATGAGGTGCGTCGGGCGCTTGCACTACATGGTTGGTAGCATTGACACCCTCGCAGGACGTCAAATCCCTTCAACCCGACAAGCGCCTCTTCACACCCTCAGAAGTATATACCACCTTCAAGAAAATGTCAGATTCAGACCTCCATCTTCTTGGTCTCTCGGATGAATATGCGCGTCCAGAATGGATGATCATCACGGTGCTTCCCGTCCCTCCCCCACCTGTCCGTCCAAGTATCGCAGTCGACGGCGGTGCAATGCGAAGCGAGGATGATTTGACATACAAGCTTGGAGATATAATTAAAGCTTCGGCAAATGTGAGGAGGTGTGAACAGGAAGGTGCTCCTGCGCATGTTATCACAGAGTTCGAACAGCTTCTTCAGGTGCGCCACTATACTTTTTTCTTACACGTACATATGCTAACCGTCCGTCCAGTTCCACGTAGCAACGTACATGGACAACGATATCGCAGGCATCCCACAAGCACTCCAGAAATCCGGCAGACCTGTCAAGGCCATTCGTGCCAGACTTAAAGGCAAAGAAGGCCGTCTGCGCGGAAACCTCATGGGGAAACGTGTGGACTTTTCTGCGCGTACGGTTATCACGGGTGATCCCAATCTGGAGTTAGACGAGGTGGGCGTGCCGAAGAGTATCGCGATGAATCTGACGTATCCAGAGAGGGGTGCGTGTCCTTAAAATTTTTATTTCACTACTAAAGAGGAAACGTGATACTGATGAGCGTGCGCAGTGACCCCGTATAATATTGCATATCTGCAGGAGCTCGTAAGGAATGGACCTACTGTGTATCCCGGTGCGCGATATGTCGTACGGGATACTGGCGAGCGTATCGATTTGCGGTACAATAAGCGTACGGACGCGTTTTTGCAGTACGGATGGATAGTGGAGAGACATCTCAAGGACGGAGAGTGAGTGCTATCTCTCCACTCTATTGCATGCCGTCCCTGATGCTGACACGGCGACGCAGCTTCGTACTGTTTAATCGCCAGCCTAGTCTGCACAAGATGAGTATGATGAGTCATCGTATAAGGCTAATGCCCTATTCCAGTGAGTCATTGGTAGTTGTACCTGAGCACGCGCTGACGCCATGTTCATAGCCTTTCGTCTAAATCTCTCCGTCACGCCTCCTTATAATGCCGATTTCGACGGTGATGAAATGAACATGCAGTAAGTATCCCCGTGCGTCGTGAAAAACACTGCGCATGTTGATGGCGACCGTGTAGTATACCCCAATCTGAGGAGACCCGCGCAGAGCTATCGCAAATCGCATGGGTGCCTCTCCAGGTTCGTACCCCCATCTTCGTGGTTTCTTACTGGCACCTAAATTCGTCGTCCAGATTATCTCACCTCAGGCCAACAAGCCCGTCATGGGCATCGTCCAAGATACGCTCTGTGGTATCCGCAAATTTACCCTCCGAGATACATTCCTCGACTGGACACAAGTCCAAAACATACTCCTTTGGCTCCCAGACTGGGACGGCCACGTTCCCACACCTGCGATAATCAAACCCAAACCACTCTGGACCGGTAAACAGATCCTGAGTATGGTTATCCCTCGCGGAATCAACATCCACCGTGCTCCTGATCCCAAATCGTCAAACCCCGTCTTTGACGACGGGATGATGATTGATAACGGAGAAATTTTATTCGGCATCGTCGATAAGAAAACGGTTGGTGCAACGCAGGGCGGTCTTATCCATGTCGTGTTTCGTGAAAAGGGACCAGAGGCCACGCGGCAGGTATTCACCGGCATCCAAGTGGTCGTCAACTATTGGCTGTTCCATAATGGCTTCAGCATCGGAATCGGTGATACTATTGCCGGGCCAAAGGTGATGAGCTATATTACGGACAAGATCTCAGAGAAGAAGCAAAAGGTGCATGAGGTTATCGAGGATGCGTACCATGACCGGCTCAAGCCCATGCCTGGCATGACCATTCGCGAGTCCTTTGAGAGTATGGTCGAGCGCGAGCTGAATCGCGCCCGAGACGACTCTGGACAGTACGCTCAGAAGAATCTCAAAGAGGACAATAACGTGAAACAAATGGTTACCGCTGGTTCGAAAGGTTCCTACATCAACATCTCGCAGATGTCCGTATGCGTCGGACAGCAGAGTGTAGAGGGGAAACGTATTCCATTTGGATTTCGTCATCGGACGCTTCCGCACTTCAACAAGGATGATTTCAGCCCCGAGGCCAGGGGGTTCGTGGAGAATTCGTACTTGCGTGGGTTGACGCCTCAAGAATTCTTTTTCCATGCTATGGCTGGGCGAGAGGGGCTCATTGATACGGCTGTTAAGACGGCCGAAACGGGGTATATTCAGCGTAGGCTTGTCAAGGCACTCGAGGACGTCATGGTCCATTACGACTCCACTGTACGTAACTCTCTAGGCGACCTCATCCAGTTCATCTATGGTGAAGACGGGATGGACGGAGCGTTCATCGAGCGACAAAAGATTGATACGTTTGCGCTGAGTAACAAGGAGTTTGAGCACAAGTACCGGGTTGACGTGACGGATAAAGAAGGAGGGTTCCTTCCAGGAGTTTTGCAGATCGGGATCGACGACAGTTCGTTGGAGTTGCAGGCGAAGCTCGACGAGGAGTATGGACGGCTTGTGAAGGACAGGCAGGAGCTGCGCACCTTCATCTTTCCTCGCGCAGACGGCCTCACCCCACATTATATGCCCGTCAATCTTTACCGGATTATCCAGAACGCGGCGCAGATATTCCACATTGATAGGCGGAAACCGAGCGATCTTGATCCTGCGTACATTGTCGATGCGGTCCGGGCACTTGCGGAGAGACTACTTGCTGTACTTGGCGATGACCCACTCAGCAGAGAGGCACAGGCGAACGCATCACTTACGTTCCGGATGCACGTACGCGCGACGCTCGCAACGCGCCGTGTGCTGGAGGAATTCCATCTCAACCGAGAGGCATTCGAATGGGTGCTTGGCGAGATTGAAGCCAAGTTCAACCAGTCCCTTGTCAATCCCGGTGAGATGTGCGGAACGCTATCTGCCCAGTCGATCGGCGAACCTGCAACGCAGATGACACTAAACACGTTCCACTATGCTGGTGTTTCCAGCAAGAACGTCACGCTCGGTGTACCGCGTCTCAAGGAGATCATCAATGTCGCGACAAACATCAAGACGCCGTCGTTATCGGTGTATTTGGAGCCTGATATTGCAGAGGATAGGATGATGGCGAAGAATGTGCAGCAGGAGCTGGCGTTTACGTCCTTGCGCACGGTTACTGCTGCTGTTGAGATATGGTACGACCCTGACCCGACATCGACCATTATCGAGGAGGACTCTGTCTTTGTGGAATCGTTCTTTGCTATTCCGGACGAAGAAATCGAGTCCAAGCTGCATTTACAGTCGCCGTGGCTTCTTCGGCTTGTCCTCGACCGTGCACGGATGATCGATCGCAAGCTCACGATGGCGTACGTAGCTGGACGTATTGCGGAGAGCTTCAAGACGGACTTGTTCGTCATTTGGAGCGAAGATAACTCGGAGAAGCTGGTCATTCGGTGTCGTGTTCTCGGAGGTGGAGATAAAGATGACGATGGCCTCGGTGCGGTTGAAGAAGACGTTTTCCTCCGCCAGCTGGAGAACACAATGTTGAGCTCGGTCAGTCTACGCGGTGTACCGGGCATTCATAGGGTGTTCTTGTTGGAGCACGATATAGTGTACGTCAACAACGAGGGCAGCATCAAGACGAAGAAGCAGTGGGTGCTCGAGACGGACGGTATCAACCTCAAGGCGGTCATGTGTATCCCTGGCGTGGACTTTATGCGCACGTACTCGAACAGTTGCGTCGAAATCTTCAATGTGCTCGGTATCGAAGCTGCACGTGCGGCGATCATGAAGGAACTGCGTGGGGTCATTGAATTCGACGGTTCGTATGTCAACTATCGTCATCTGGCCCTCCTGGGCGACCTCATGACACACCGCGGCACGCTCATGGCCATTACTCGGCACGGCATCAATCGTGCTGATACTGGCGCGCTGATGCGATGCTCGTTCGAAGAAACCGTGGAAATTCTGATGGAGGCAGCGGCAGTGGGTGAAAAAGATGATTGTCATGGGATTGCGGAGAACGTCATGTTCGGACAGCTCGCACCTATGGGAACAGGTGGATTCGACGTTGCACTTGACATCGACATGCTCAAGGACGCCATTGTCGATCATCGACTGCCCGTACAGAACATGCTTGCGGCCCACGCAGATGGCGGGATGACTCCTGGTCAGGTGGCCATGACACCCTACGATACCAACTCGCCAGCCTGGTCAGAGAGTAACTTCAAGGGCGAATCCGCGGCATTCTCTCCGCTCGCGGTCAACGGCGGCGATGATCCTGCTAATTTCTCATTCCTTCCATACGGACAGAGTCCACTGGGTGCCGGAGGCATGTCGCCTGCTGGTCCTGGATACAGCCCGAGCTCGCCGAATGCATATTCGCCTACGTCGCCCTATGTCCCCCAGTCTCCGTATGCGGGTGCTACTTCACCATTCGGCACATCACCATATGCGACGTCGCCGTTTTACGATCGGAGCCGAGGGGCCACATCCCCTACCTACTCGCCGACTTCGCCTGCACTCAACCTCACGTCGCCGGGTTACTCGCCAACAAGTCCTCGGTATTCCCCTACGTCGCCTTCTTTCTCACCTACGTCACCCCGCTACAGTCCACAGTCCCCGTCCTTTAGTCCGACCTCGCCGCGATACTCACCGACCAGCCCCTCTTTCAGCCCTGCATCACCAAGATGTGAGTTCCGTTTTTCTGACATTTTGTGAGCAGCTGACTGGAATGTTCCATGTCCAGATTCACCCAGTATGGTTCTCTGTTTTTGCTCAAATGAACTACTAATCCAGATGTTTCTTGCGCTTTATTTCGTATAGCGTGTATGTGTCTTTGGTCTTGTATTATTCTAGTTACTCACCTCCCCATAGCACCTGCGCAAATGTCCCCGTCGTCTCCGAAATATTCACCCACATCACCAGTGTCGCCATCGTCCCCCAAATACTGTAAGCGGTTTATCTTTGATACGATTAACATACCAACCTCTTTGAAGCTCCTACTTCGCCGACGTATTCCCCCGCCTGTGAGTCACCGATTGTTCTCTCGTTTGTGTTCATGTATACTCATCACCCGTGCAACCTGCTGTGCAGCCCCTGCTTATTGTAAGTGTATTCATGTATTTTCGGAGTTTCAGAAAGTCACTTTTAGCAGCCCCCGCCTCCCCTGCATACAGCCCGACGTCACCGCAATGGTCGCCTTCAAGTCCTGCTCAAAACGGTGCGACTCACCGTGGGCATTCATACAGCACCTCGCCGTCTTGGGAGTAAGTGTGTTAATTAAAAAAATATATGTTTTTGGCCCGTGTCCAGCATCTCCTGCCCACTCCTTCCAACTGCCATGCATATGTCTTTGGAGGTCGCCGGAGACACGGCCCTAGCAGCACATATCTAGTACTTAGGTTGTTTGGTCCAGCATTCCCATGTAGATTACACACATCTTTATTGAACAAGTTAGATAGTACTAATGTGCTTTTCAATCCTGCTCGAACATTGAGGGCTGGCTCTTGGTTGGCAATGTGCGGCGGTACTCAGCGGTGAGGCCACCCTGGCCAAAAAAACTGCGTAGAATATGAAGGTAAGCGGCCCCTTTCTTTTCCTTTCAACACGACTTGGTGCCCATCCACACAGCCCAGTCCCTGCGTGAGTTTCGTTTCTAGCTGGGAACCTTCTCAGGTTTCGCCCAAATCCCTTGTATGTATCTCCGTTCACTTCAATTTACCTACTTCATTCGAGCAATCTCAGTTTTCCCTCTGTTCTCTCCCCCTCACCCTGAGCTCATCAGGAAAACTACATCTAGTCTACTTCGTCTGCAGCAGACTGCTGCAGACGACGCAGATGCTCGCAGACGACGCAGACGAAGTAGACGTCTGACGTCGGAGTTTCGAAGTCAGACCCTTTCGTCTGACTCGTCTGCGCGGTCTGCACGGTCTGCACGGTCTGCGCGGTCTGATATGGTCTGCGTTCTATCTGCGTGATTCACACGACGCCAACTCAGACACACAGAGAGTCAGATTTGAAGCACGACTGTACTAGTAAGACACCTAAGTCAACGCACGACGACGACGACAGCGCATCAACGCGTCCACGGCAGTACGACACAGGCAAAGACGACATGACGCGGCTGGCCAATGCCACGGCGTCACGACGACGATGGCTGGCACGGCTGGCGAGACACGGCGACGACGACGACGTGATGCAGATGGCCAATGCCACAGCGTCACGACGACGACGACGACAGCGCACCAATCCACGCCAACACGACACAGACGTGGATGTCACGACGACGACAGCTGGCGAGGCAGAGGGACGACGACGATGATGACAGCGGCGACGATGACGCCGTGACGCAGATAGCCAATGCCACGGCGTCACGACGACGACGATGGCGGCAGGCCACCACCGCACGAGTAGTATTACTAGCAAATTAATGTGACACAAGTTGCTTAGAGTTGTCGTAGCCGAGCGCAGTCCAGCAGACGATGTCAGACGAAATCAGACAAAGCAGACGAAATCAGACGCGTCAGACGGATTAGACGTTTGTAGTTTTCCTGATGCTGAGAGTCTCGAGATGTAGACAACCTTCTGAGAGTAGTGTCTAGAATAACATGTACTGGAAGAGGATATCACAACATAGGCATGTGATGTAAAACATAGCAATTTCTTCAGACAAAAAGTCAGAGAACACCTTCAAGTATGGTTGGGGTTAAAGGAGCTTCTTTGCTGACAGACATCATTAGACAATTTGTGTAGTCCTGAAAAGAATCACTTACACATACAGTGGTTCACAATGATATCAACAATGGTCTGCATTAAGGCATCATAGCCATTATTGCTATGTTCCTTAATGGCATGCTGAAGAGCATTGAGAACAATGGCTTGGGTTCCAGAGGTTTGATATTCCTTCACAGCAAGATCAAGGGTATTGCTTGAATGCCCATTTTGCTGCTCAAGAAAGTAGGAGTATTCAAAAATGAGAATACATCCTTTAAATTGTTTAGGAGATACATATGAGAAAGAAGTATTCCTCACCAGCTCCATGGATGATTGATTTATGCATTGGGGAAACCATGAAAAAAGGACACATTAAGGGTAATGCACCAGATGCAATATTAATATCAGACTCTTTCTGTTGAATCACAAGACACATCAGTTAAATTCTAATGAAAGGAATGGTGCCTCACAATCTGAGGAGCAGAAGTATTGGCACAATTCAAATGAATAGAACTAAACGATATACCAAGTTCTGGAAGAACATCATTGGAAACATGAATAACTGGCAAATTGAAGGGCTTACTTTCTGAGTGTTCAAAAATTATGAAAGGCACAAGTAAGTAAGACTGCATGAGAACAAAGGAATATGCTAACATCCTTTCATTTATGTAAGTTTCATCAGACTAGATTTGTATTCAGAGAGCTGCATTGATGATAAACTTACTTGCTAATAACAAAAAGAAAAATGTGGCATGAAAATGTAATTAGAATGACAGCATAATCTAGAATAAAAATCACTCACATCCTGTCAAGCCAACAGGACCAGAGTGGGAGTGGGGACAGTGAGAAGGCACCCAGCTGGATCTGGCATCAAATCACTTACTTGCTGTCAAGCCAACAGGACCAGAGTGGGAGTGGGGACAGTGAGAAGGCACACAGCTGGACCTGGCATCAAATCACTCACAAACTGTCAAGCCAACAGGACCAGAGTGGGAGTGGGGACAGTGAGAAGGCACCCAGCTGGACCTGGCATCAAATCACTCACATCCTGTCAAGCCAGCAGGACCAGAGTGGGAGTGGGGACAGTGAGAAAGGACCCAGCTGGACCTGGCATCAAATCACTCACCAACTGTCAAGCCAACAGGACCAGAGTGGGAGTGGGGACAGTGAGAAGGCACCCAGCTGGG
>Ga0307518_10000199_pt1 | contig 45213 bp, 48 predicted proteins | sample 25_EM_MG_FD_203889 | JGI IMG/M metagenome (GOLD analysis project Ga0307518, IMG submission 203889) | Populus trichocarpa ectomycorrhiza microbial communities from riparian zone in the Pacific Northwest, United States - 25_EM | ecosystem: Host-associated > Plants > Roots > Unclassified | place... | reverse complement strand
CGTCACCCATCACGTGGAAGAAATCCCGCCGGGATTCACCCACGCGCTGCTGCTGCGCGACGGGCGCGCGGTCGCGTCCGGGCTCGTGGACGACGTCGTGACCAGCGACAACCTGTCCAAGACGTTCGATCAGGACCTGCTGCTCGAACGGTCCGGTGATCGCTTCTTCGCCCGTCGCCGCTGACGGGTCGTACTGACCGGTAGCCTGCAATCTGTCTTGGACGGTTAAGGAGGACGGCGTGGGAGAGTTCGTAAGTCTCGAGGTCGAAGGCGGGGTCGGCACGATCCGGCTGGACCGCCCGCCGGTCAACGCGCTGAACAACCAGGTGCAGGCCGAGCTGGCCGAGGCGGCCCGTGAGGCCTCCGAGCGCGACGACGTGCGCGCCGTGATCCTCTACGGCGGCGAGAAGACCTTCGCGGGTGGCGCGGACATCAAGGAGATGGCCGAGCGCACGTACCCCGAAATCGCGAAGTTCGGCGCCGCGCTGACGGCGTCGCTGGCCACCATCGCGAACATCCCGAAGCCGGTCGTCGCGGCCATCACCGGCTACGCGCTGGGCGGCGGCCTCGAACTCGCGCTGACCGCCGACCGCCGGATCGCCGGCGACAACGTCAAGGTCGGGCAGCCGGAGATCCAGCTCGGCGTCATCCCCGGTGCCGGTGGAACGCAGCGCCTCGCGCGGCTCATCGGGCCGAGCAAGACCAAGGACCTCGTGTTCACCGGCCGGTTCGTGAAGGCCGAAGAGGCCCTCGCGCTGGGCATCCTCGACGAGGTCGTGGCACCGGACGACGTCTACGCCGCTGCGCACAAGTGGGCCTCGCAGTTCGCCAACGGTCCGGCTGTCGCGCTTCGCGCCGCGAAGGCCGCCATCGACGGCGGTCTCGACACCGACCTCGCGAGCGGGCTCAAGCTCGAATCCCACCTCTTCGCCGCGCTCTGGGCGACCGAGGACCAGCGCAACGGCATGAAGTCGTTCATCGAAAACGGCCCTGGCAAGGCCACCTTCGAGGGGAAGTAAGCGCGATGACCCAGGTGAACGACCCGGCGCCGAATCCGCACGCCACCGCCGAAGAGGTCAAGGCCGCCTTCGACGACCCCAAGCTCGCCAACGTGCTCTACCACGACTGGGAAGCCGGGACCTACGACGAGAAGTGGTCCATCTCCTACGACGAGCGCTGCATCTCCTACGCGACGGACGTGTTCAACGCCGTCGCCGGTGAAGACGGCCAGCCGTACCCGACCGCGATGGAACTGGGCAGTGGCACCGGTTTCTTCCTGCTGAACCTGATGCAGGGCGGGGTGATCAAGAAGGGTTCGGTCACCGACCTCTCGCCGGGCATGGTGCAGGTCGCGCTGCGCAACGCCGAGAACCTCGGCCTCGACGTCGACGGCCGGGTCGCCGACGCGGAACGGATCCCGTACGAGGACAACAGCTTCGACCTCGTCGTCGGGCACGCGGTGCTGCACCACATCCCGGACGTCCGCGCGGCGTTCGCCGAGGTGCTGCGGGTGCTGAAGCCGGGCGGCCGGTTCGTCTTCGCGGGCGAGCCGACGAAGGTCGGCGACTTCTACGCGCGCAAGCTCGGCCAGATCACGTGGTACCTCACCACCAACCTGACGAAGATCCCGGCGCTGAACGGCTGGCGTCGTCCGCAGGAGGAACTCGACGAGTCCTCCCGCGCGGCCGCGCTGGAAGCCGTGGTCGACATCCACACCTTCGACCCGTCCGACCTCGAGTCGATGGCCCGCGGCGCGGGCGCGCAGGACGTCCGCGCGGTCACCGAGGAGTTCGCCGCGGCGCTGGCGGGCTGGCCGATCCGGACCTTCGAGGCCGCCGTGCCGCAGGAGAAGCTGACCCTGCGCTGGCGTCTGTTCGCGTACCGGCTGTGGCTGCGGCTGTCCGCTTTGGACAAGAAGCTGCTCGCCAAGGTGCTGCCGCGCGAGCTGTTCTACAACGTGATGATCACCGGTACCAAGCGTCCGTAGGTGCCGTATCAGTTCACGCTCGACGACGTCGCCTTCCTGCGCTCCGGCGCGGGAAGCGCGGCGCTCGCCGAATGCTCGTCGCTGCCGCTGACCGACAAGACCCGCATCGCCGACGTCGCCGCCGTGCGCCGCATCGCCCCGGACCACGCGGCCGCGGTACTGGAAACGGTGGTGCTGCGACGGAAATCGTCGTCCAAACTGGACTCCGCGGGCTCGTGGCTGTTCACCGGCGACGCACTCCAGCAGGCCAGCGCCACCCTGGTCGCCCGGCATCGGGCCGCGCGGCTCACCGGCCGTGACGTTCACGACGTGACGTGCTCGGTCGGCGCGGACCTGGTCGAGATCGCCCGCGTCGCCTCGAAGGCGCTGGGTTCGGATCTGGACGAGGTCCGGCTGGCGATGGCGCGGCACAACGCTTCCGAGGCCGGGGTTTCGCCCGCCTTGCTCAGGGCCGACGCGTTGCGGCCGGTCAGCCGTGATTCGGTCGTCGTCGCCGACCCCGCCCGCCGTGACTCCGCCGGGCGCCGGGCGTGGAAACCCGCCGACTTCCTGCCGCCGCTGGACGGTCTCGTCGAGGCGTACGCGGGCCGGGAACTCTCGGTGAAATGCGCGCCGGGTCTCGATTTCTCCATCGCACCCTGGGCGGACGAGGTCGAACTGGTCTCTTTGGACGGTCAGGTCCGCGAAGCGTGCCTGTGGCGCGGCGTGGGCTCGACGGTGTCGCGCCGGGCGACGGTGTTGCGTTCGGACGGTGCACAGTGGACGGTCACCGACGCCGACCCCGACGAGATCCCCGCACGCGAGCCTGGCGAGTGGATCGTCGACCCCGACGGCGCCGTCGTCCGCGCCGGACTCGTGCGGCATTACGCGGCACGGCACGGTTTGTGGCAGCTCGACGAACGCATCGCGTACCTGACCGGCGACACTCCGCCGCCGGGAATCCGGGCGTTCCGGGTGTTCGAGCACGGACCGTACAGCGAGAAGAATCTTCGTGTAGTGCTGAAAAAACACGATATCGGTCGGCTGGAGATCCTCGTACGCGGTCTCGACATAGACCCGGATGCCTTGCGCCGCAAGCTGAAACCTCGCGGAGGTGAAGAAGCTACTTTGGTACTGACCAGAATCGGTCGTTCTGGAGTAGCGTTCCTTTGCCGCGCACAGCTGACGTGAGGAGCATTTCCATGAGCCGGTTCACCGGTCTGCTGAAACTGGCCGCCGCCGCGGCCGCCGGAGCCGTCCTCGCGGGCGGCGCCACCGCCGTCGCGAACACCGACGACGCCACCTGGCGGCGCGGTCACGAACCCGCGAACATCGGCCAGGTCAAACTCGACGTGAAGGCCTACTACGGCGATGTCGTCGGCAGCGACGGCAAGCACGCGTACTCCGAGGGCAGCCGGTTCGTTTCCGACACCAAGCGCCAGGTCGAAGACGCCAAGCGCTACCTCACGCGGCGGCTGGACCGCGGCGTGAAGAACCCCGCCGTCGTGTTCGACGTCGACGACACCGCCGAGGTCACCTACGGCTGGGAAGCGGACAACGACTTCGGCTTCGACCCGAAGAAGCAGCAGGAAGCGATCGACAAGGGCACGTTCGTCGCGAACAAGCCGGTGCTGGAGCTGGCGAACTGGGCCGCGCAGCGCGGCGTGAAGATCTACTTCCTGACCGGGCGCAACGAGTTCCAGGGCCCGCAGTCGCTCAAGAATCTGGCGAACGAGGGCTACCCGGCGCCGGCGGGGGCGTTCTTCAAGCCGAAGACCACCGCGCCGGACTACCTGCCGTGCGGGCTGACCTGCACCACCGTCCAGTACAAGGCGGGCACGCGGAAGCACATCGCCTCGACCGGCGCGACCATCCTGGCCAACTTCGGCGACCAGTTCAGCGACCTCGAAGGCGGGTACGCCGAATTCCCGGTCAAGCTGCCGAACCCGATGTACTACCTGCCCTGACGGGAATATCCGCGCGTTCGGCGTCGCTGTGCCCGGTATGTCTGACAAAAAGGTGTTGAAGCCCAGCGCGGACCACCCGATCACGGTGGCGCCGAACGAGGCGCGAGTGGTCGTCACGATCGGCGGGAAGGTCGTGGCGGACAGCGCGAACGCGCTCACCCTGCGGGAGGCGAACTACCCGCCCGCGCAGTACATCCCGCGTGCCGACGTCGACTTCGACCTGTTGGAGCGGACGGACCACTCGACGTACTGCCCGTTCAAGGGCGACGCGTCGTACTACAGCATCCGCACCGGCGACGGCCTCGCCGAGAACGCCGTCTGGACCTACGAGGCGCCGCACGACGCGGTCGCCGAGATCAAGGACCACGTGGCGTTCTATCCGACGAAGGTCGACTCGATCGAAGAGCGCTGACCCTCACGGGAGCTGGTTGATCCGGTCCCCGTCGGCCGCGAGCGAAGTGTCGGACTCGATCCGCCAGGCCTCCAGGCCCGGCGTGTCCAGCAGCGCGTCGATCAGGGCCTCGTCCCCCGCGACGAGGGTCGAATCGAAGTCGACCTCGGTGGCGACGCACCACGCGCGGTCGTCCGGCCAGAACAGGTTGGGAGACTGCGCCTCGAACCAGTTCGGCCGGGGCCGCCAGCCGAGTTCGGTCGCGGCCGTCAGCGGCCCGTGGAACAGCAGGTAGTCCCGGCCGGGATGGCGCAGGCGAGGCGCGGCGAGGTGCTCGCGGGACAGCGTCGCCTCGTCGGCCCAGCCGTAGCCCTCCCAAAGGCAGAACCAGGCGCCGGACGTGGCCGTGTGTTCGCCGAGCACGGACAGCAGCGCGGTGAGGCTGTGCGACGGCAGCGTGCCCCGGTCCGGCGGGGAGCCACGCCAGAGCGAGCCGGTGAGATTCACCGGATCCGGGGAGCCGACGAGCGCGTGCCACTGCATCGCGCCATGGGCCCGGCGTCCCGTCTCGGCCGCGGCCTCGCGCCAGCTCGCCCAGCCGCCGCGATCGCGCTCGGCGGGATGACAGAGACGCGCGTACGCGGCGTAGCCACGCGGAACCGTGCGGCCCGCCGCGCCGAACGCCCCACCGAGCCTGGGGGAGATCCACTCGGCGGGGGACGGGTCGAGCACCGGCAGCAGCACGACGGCAAGTCTTCAGCATGATCAAGTGACGCGCATCTTGTCGGTGGCCGGGGGCATACTGCCGGACGTGGGTGTTCCGCTGCGTCGGCGTTCGGGCCGTTCGGTGTATCGCGAGAGCAGGCCGGTCGCGGCGGTGGCCGGCGTCGTCGAGAGCGTCTGGACGGGCTTGGTGGGCTGTCGCCGTCCGCTGAGGGTGTTCCCGGACGGCTGTGTGGACCTGGTCTGGAACGGGACGGAGATCGCCGCGGTCACCACCGTGCGAGGTGTGCTGCGGCACGAGCTGCCGTCGGCGGAGTGGACCGTCGGGCTGCGCCTTCGGTGTGGCGTCGGTGGCGCGGTGCTGGGCCTGCCGATGACGGAGTTGTCCGCGGGCGCCACCCCGTTGCGCGACCTGTGGGCCGCCGGGGCTCGTCGCGCGGAGTCCGAGCTGGCCGGGTGCGGCACGCCCGGCGAGGCGCGGACGGTGTTGGAGACGCTGGTCGCCGAGAGGCTCCGGGACGTCGAGGTGGACGGGCTGTCGATCGCGGCGGCTCGCGCCTTGAGCGCGCCCGGCGCCCGCACCGATCGAGTGGCGGCTCGGCTGGGTGTGAGCGAACGTGGGCTTCGGCGGCATGTCCGGAACGACGTCGGCGTAGGTCCCAAGGAGCTTCAGCGGGTGCTGCGCTTCCACGGGTTTCTGAAGCGGGTCGAGGCCGTGGCGCGCGATCACGCGTCGCTCGCCGATGTCGCCGCCGATGTGGGCTACGCGGATCAGTCGCATCTCGGGCGGGAGTGCCGCCGGCTGTCGGGCGCCTCGCCCGGCGCGCTCGTGCGGTCCTGGACTGGCCGAAACGTTCCAGACTGAGCCGGCCCGTCGGCGCGAAGATCGGGAAGTGCTCGAACCTTTCCGCGTCACCATCGACATCCGTACGGACGATCTCGACATCAACGGTCACGTCCGCGGCCCCGCCTACCTCGCGTACGCCGATCACGCGCGGTGGGAATGCGTGTGGGCGGCCGGGGTGGACCCGTTGGCTTTGCGGGCCGGGAACCTCGGCCCGGTCAACCTCGAAACGACGATCCGGTTCCGCCGCGAGCTCCGCGCCCGCGCGCGCATCGACGTCCTGACCCGGTTCGCCTGGGAGCCGGGCAAGGTGTCCCGGGTCGTCCAGGAGTTCGTGGCGCCGGACGGTGCCGTCGTCGCCGAGCTGGAAAGCCTCTCCGGACTGATGGACCTCGAACTGCGGCGCCTGGTCCCGGACCCGGGGCGGCATTGGCGGAAATACGCGTCACGGCCGGAGGTCCTCGGCCTACTGTGATCCGGATACTGGCCTTTCGTAGAGGCTGGTAGGCCATTTCGCTTGAGGCGGGTCTGCCACGTGCTCGAAACCCGCGCGCTCGTAATACCCGCGCAAGGCCGGGTTGTCCCTCGTGGTCGCCACCCGGACGAAGGCCTTGTGGTGAGCCGTGGCCTTCTCACCGACCCAGTCGACGATCCGGATTCCGAGCCCTGCTCCGGCCGCTTCCCGGGCCACCGCGAGGCGGCCCAGATAGTAGGCCGGTTCCGTGGTTTCGCCCCAGAGCTCGGGATCCGCCTCGGACACCGCGCAGGTCGCGATCGGTCCACCGGGCCCGACGATCAGCAGCGCCTCGCCCGCCCGGATCTGTTCGTGGACGGATTCCCGGGGAAACCGTTGCGGCCATTGATGGATCCCGCGCCGCGTCAGCCAGGCGGCGGCTTCGGCGAGGAGGTCGAGCACGACGTCCTCCTCGCCCGCCCGGGCCGGGCGGATGGTGGTCCCCGGGGTGAGCGTCTCGGGCCCGGCGAGGATCGGCATGCCTCGATGATGCCCCGGCGGTGGTTGGATGTCCGTCGTGGTCGACGAGAACCTCGTACGGAAGCTGATCGCGGCACAGTTCCCTCGGTGGGCCGGGCGGGCGATCGAACGATGGCCCTCCGGTGGCACGGTCAACGCCATGTTCCGGCTGGGCGACGACCTGGTCGTGCGGTTGCCCCTGACCAAAAGCGGCGCGAAGGACGTCGCGCTGGAACAGGAGTGGCTTCCCCGAATCGCGCCGAGGCTGCCCACACCGATCCCGGAGGTGCTCGGGGCAGGCGTGCCCGCCGACGGATACCCCTGGCCGTGGTCGGTGTACCGCTGGCTGCCGGGCGAGAACCCGCGGCCGGAAGCGCTCGGCTTACCCGCGCCGCTGGCCGAAGACCTGGCCGAGTTCGTGCTGGCGATGCGCCGTGTCCCGCCTGGATCGGCGCTTGCGCACCGCGGCGGGCCGCTCGCGACGTTGGACGCGGAGACACGGTCGGCGATCGAAAGCCTGCGCGCGATTCCGGAGGAGAACGTCGACTGCGACGCCGTCCTCGCGCTCTGGGAGGAGTCTTTACGGGTCCCGGCATGGGACGAGGCACCGGTGTGGCTGCACGCCGATCTGATGCCCGGCAATCTGCTGGTGGATGGGGGCCGCCTTTCCGCGGTGATCGACTTCGGCTGCATGGGCGTGGGTGATCCGGCCTGCGACCTGTTCCCGGCGTGGAACCTGTTGCCCGCCGACGCGAGAGGCGTCTTCCGGGAGGCGTTGGGCGTGGACGACGCGACCTGGAACCGCGGCCGCGCCCGGACGCTCTCGCAGGCGCTGATCGCCCTGCCGTACTACCGCACGACCAACGTGGCCATGGTGGGCAACGCTCGGCACGTGATCCGGGCGGTGCTGGAAGAAGAAGGACAGGCATGACCCTCCGGCTGGCCGAGGTCACGGCCGCGAACTTCGACGCCGCGATCGACCTGAAGGTCCACCCGGCACAAGAACATCTGGTCGCGCCGGTCGTGAAGTCGCTCGCCGAGGCATACGTGTATCCCGGCATCGCTTGGCCCCGCCTCATTTTCGACGGCGACCGACTGGTGGGTTTCCTCATGGCCTTCCTGGACATCGACTTCGCGGGTGACGGCACGGGCACCGACATCCGCTCCGGTCTGTGGCGGCTCACCATCGCGGCGGGCGAGCAAGGCCGCGGCTACGGTCATTTCGCGGTCGAGGCCGTGGCCGCCGAGATCCGCCGCCGAGGCGGAAACCGTCTCACCACCACCTGGCACCCCGGCGAGGACGGTCCCGAGCGCTTCTACCTCAAGCTCGGCTTCCGGTTGACGGGAGAGATGAGCGGAGACCAGGTGGTCGGGGAGCTGGCGTTGGCTTAGGAGTGCCTGATCGGCGGGCAGGGGCGGACCCCGGCCGTGAGTTCTCACGGTGGCCGGCTGTTCGGTTTCGGCAGCTTCACAGGTCGGCCTATGTCCTGAGGTGCATGGTGTTGCGTCGTGGTGTGCCGGTGGGGTCGAGGTAGGCGGGTGGGGTGAATTCGGGGAGTCCGTCTTGGGCGATCTGGACTTTCCATTCACTGCGGTGGATCAACCGATGATGCCGAGTGCACAACAGGACGAGGTTGTCTATTTTCGTTTCGCCGTGGTGTCGCCAGAAAACAATGTGATGAGCCGTGCAACGCGGGACTGGCATGTCGCAACCCGGGAAGGCGCAGCCGCCATCGCGGATAGTGAGCGCATATTTCTGCGCCAGTGACACGGTGCGTTTCGATCGGCCGATGTCGAGCGGTTCGCCTGCCGTGCCGAGAACCCCGGGTCTGACGCGGGCATCGCAGGCAAGAATTCTGGCGTCCGTCGCACTGATCGGCCCGACAAGGTCTAGGTGGGCTTCACCGATGTCCCGGATCAAATCGTCGTAGGACATGGTGATGAGGATGTGGGTGGCCTCGCCGGCTTGGCCGGGAAGATTGCGGCTGGTGGTTTTCAACCGGACGTAGTCGGTGAAGGCGTCCCCGTAGCGTTCGTCCTGGGTACGGGAGTCACGGACTCCGTCGATGGCCTTGTGGGGTTTGGCCATCGGGTCCAGGTCGGATTTCAGGCGGGCGTAGGTTTCCAGGTCGAGTCTGGCTTTGAGGCCGAGGGTGCCGTCGCGGTGCTTGATGAACCGCAGCTCGGGGCGGGTGTCTTTGGGATCCTCGTTGCGGGGTTCTTTGCCATCAGGGTCGAGCTCGTCCAGGAGGCGGCGTCCGGCGCGGGCGATCTGCCGCGGCCCCGCATGCCGGGCCAGCTCGACGAGGATCTTCTCCCCGGCCCGCACGTCCGCTTCGGGCACCGTGGAGGGGATGCGGGCGAGGGTCTTGATGATCGCGTCGATCTGACCGCCGCCGATCGCGCCCTCCGCAGCGGCCTCGGCGGTCAACGGCGCCAAGGGTGGTTCGGGGTCACCGCCGATCGACGGACCGGAATGCAGGGCCAGCACCCGATCGGCGCGGGCGCTGGCTTCCTTGTCCGACACCAGGAAATCCTCGAGAATCAGCCCGGCCAGTGTCGAATGGCCGCTGCAGCCACGTATCCCGCGGGAGTTGATTTCCGCGAGGATCGCGTTCTGCTCGGCATCCAGCTGGCGCTTCAACACTTCGAGTTCTTGTTTGCGGGCGTGCAGCGTCGCCGTGTCGACGCGCCACCACTCGGTGGACGTCTTCGGGGCTGCATCGTCGCTGGACACAAGATCAACGATACGCCGATTCGAACACCTGTGCTATCACATATTCAGACTATATCGTGCGCCATAAGGCTGCCATCGAAATGCCTAAAGAGGCTTAGGGAGAAGGAAGTACCGCCACTCGCCGTGTGATGCCAGCCGGCAAGTGGACACCGACTTTCCTGACCATGGCCAGGAAAGTCGCCGCCGCCAACGTTGGGCGGCCACCGTGCTCACCCGCGCGAAGGGGGTCACCGCAATTAGTCGACTAACTGCGGCCGGAACAAGGCGCGTGCGTGTCATCCCGGTCCCGTGCTAACGTCGTCCCTGAGCCCCGTATGGGCCTACGCATGGAGGTAGCGGCTACTCGGCCACCAGAGACCGGCACACACCGTCTCTCCTTTCAGTCATCCCCGCGTCGTGGGATGACGCCTCCATGTGGTGCGCCCGGAAACCGGGCGTATGTGTGCTCCTCCGGTGACTGTTCCGCGCCCTCCTGTCGACAACGCATCGATGGGAAAGGAACGCAGTGACCTTCAACGACCAGGTGATCGAAGAATTCAGGCAGGGCAAAGACGGCATGATGGGCAGGAAGCTGATCCTGCTCACCACCACCGGCGCCAAGACCGGCCTACGGCGGACGATTCCGTTGGGGTATCTCGAAATCGACGGCAAGACCGTCGTCGTCGCTTCGAACATAGGAGCGCCGGCGCATCCGGGCTGGTTCCACAACATCCGGCGTGACCATCGGGTCTCGGTCGAGACAAAGGCCGGGACTTATGAGGCCATCGCGTCCATCCCGCCCGCCGTGGAGCGTGCCGCGTTGTTCGCGAAGGTCGTCGCCGAGGAGCCGGGATTCGCCGCATATCAGGCTAAAACGACTCGCGAGCTACCGGTCGTGATCCTGTACCGGATCGACGACCGGGTGCGCGGGTTGGGCAGCTTCCTGGTGGAGGTTCACGATTGGCTGCGGGACGAGCTCAGGACGTTGCGCGCCGGGGTGGAGGACATCGTGGCCGGCCGCGCGGACGCGCTCGTCATGGAGAAATCCTTGAAGGCGCACTGTGTTTCGTTCTGCGAGGCGCTGACCAAACATCACACCGGCGAGGACATGGGCGCGTTTCCCCTGCTGGCGCAACGGTTTCCCGCGCTCGCGCCGGTGTTGACGAAGCTCGGGGAAGACCACGTCGTCGTCGCGGCGACGCAGAAGCGGATCCGTGATCTCGTCGAGGGATACGTGCACGGCGAGAGCGATCCCGCGCGCTTGCGCGACGAGTTCGACGCCCTCGCGGAGAAGCTCGAAGCGCATTTCGCCTACGAAGAGCGGAGCGTCGTGGCCGCGCTCAATGTGACCACGACCGGCTGATCGAGGCGGACGCCCTGGGGTTTCGGCCCCGGGGCGTGTATCGTAGGAGGTGGCGCCGCTCTAGGCGTGCCGCCGCGAGGCGGGCGGAATTCGCCCCCGCCCTCGCTGAAGACCGCGAAAACAGCGGTCCCCCTCGAAAGGTTTCACAGTCAAAACTCACAGCGTCAAATCTCACGGCACCGACAGTGCGCTGTTCAGCCACCCGCTCGACACCCAGGTCGAGCGGCACGATCCGGCGACTCCTCAAGGGGAGCGATACATGGATCTTTTTCGCGAACCTTCTTACCCCACACCGGAACCTTCGGCCGACGCCGTTCGTTGACCGGAGTAGACCAACGTTTTGGGTGTCGTGTTGTCCAAGCACGCTCGCGCAGAATTCGTCGCGGGCGTCGCCTTCTCTGCGCCGCGCCGTGACATCGGCTGACACAGCCGGTACAAGTCCTGGCCATCGACAAGAAGCGACGATATGACTTCAGTTCTAAGAAACCCGGACAGCGTGGAGCGGCGGGCGTCACAGCCTCTGTTGTCCGGGGAGCAGACCGACACCGAAAACTTTCTCGTGAAGCTGTTCGCGGTGGTGCCGCTGGTGGCGCTGGCTACGTCCGTGCCGTTCGCGTGGGGCTGGGGCCTGGGCTGGGTGGATCTCGGCCTGGCCGCCGGGTTCTATTTCCTCACCGGTCTCGGCGTGACCATCGGTTTCCACCGCTACTTCACCCATGGTGCTTTCAAGGCCAACCGTGGTCTGCGGGTCGCTCTCGCGGTCGCGGGGAGTATGGCGATGCAGGGCCCGGTCATCGGCTGGGTGGCCGACCACCGGCGGCATCACGCCTTCGCTGACCGCGAGGGTGACCCGCACTCGCCGTGGCGGTTCGGCACCACCCCGGCCGCGCTGGCCCGCGGCTTCTGGCACGCCCACATGGGGTGGTTGTTCGAGCGGGAGAAGACCAACGCGCGGCGGTTCGCGCCGGATCTGCTCGCCGATCGTGACATCGCCCGGATCGATCGGCTGTTCCCGCTGCTGACCGTGGTGACGTTGCTCGCGCCGGCGGTTCTCGGTGGTGTGATCACGATGTCGTGGTGGGGTGTGGTCACGGCGTTCTTCTGGGCGAGCCTGGTGCGGGTGGCGTTGTTGCATCACGTCACCTGGTCGGTGAACTCGTTGTGTCACATGATCGGGGATCGTCCGTTCGCCGCGCGGGACAAGTCCGCGAACTTCTGGCCGTTGGCCATCGCCTCGATGGGCGAGTCGTGGCACAACTCTCACCACGCCGACCCGACCGGTGCCCGGCACGGTGTCCGCCGCGGGCAGCTCGACATCTCCGCGCGGCTGATCTGGTTGTTCGAGAAAGCGGGCTGGGCGACCGACGTCCGCTGGCCGAAGGCCGACCGGCTCAGCCGCAAACTCAACCCCGGCCACGCCCTGTCCCTCCACGGAGTCGGCAAACTGGAGCGCGGTCTTTTCGGCGAAACACCCACCGGTAAGCACCAGGACGGCCGAGCGGAAGGCAGCCGATCATGACCACCATTCGTTCCGAACACGCCGCGCCGCACCATGAGGAGATCCGGCTGCAGGTGAAACCCGCGGCCGGTGGCGGACACGTCGACGGCGCGTGGTGGCCGCGCTCCCGTGACTCCGGCGTCGAGTTCCCGGCCGCGATCGCGGCGGTGCGGGCCAAGGTGGGCCAGGTCGAGCGGATCAGCTATCACCTCGGCGACGGCTGGGAGGTCTCCCAGCGCAAACTCGTCGTGGACGGCCGCCTCGTGCGCCTTGAAGGATTCCACGCCATGCCCGCGAACACCGTGACCCTGATCGGCACGCAACAGCGGCGCCTCACCCTGCTCGTCGTCGCGCCGGACACGCGCTCGGAGACGGCGACCGCCGTTCTGCGGACAGCGGCAGACCCCGATTCCACAGCGAGCGTCGAAGAGATCCTCGCCGGCCGCGCCTCCGAGGAACCAAGAAACAGGTGACCGCGGCGATCGTGCCGACGAGAATTCGATCGCCAAAAGCGCGCGAACGTCCGGATTTACCGACGGATCCCCGAATTCTGCGGAATGTGGGTGTACAGTCGAAAATAATCGGGAGTATTCCGCGCGTCGGTGTTCGAGCCGATATCGCCTTCGATTGATCACCATGCCGACTTAGATGGTCGGAGACCGGAGCATCGAATGCCGTCGAATTCACCCGTCGAGTCCCTTGTCCCGGCGGTCGTCGAACGGCTCAGGCTCAAGCCCGCCAACTCGGAGAGCGGTTTCGTCGACGGCGCCTGGTGGCCGCGGTCGCGTGATCTGGTGGCGGAAGTGCCCGGACTCGCGACGGTGCTCGCCGCCTGGACCGGTCCGGTTTGGCGCGTGGCGTTCTCCCCGGCGGGATGGGCGGTCACGGTCCGCGAGCTGATTTACCAGGGCCGGTTGATCCGGCTGGAGGGAATCGGTTCACAGAACGTCCACCTCGTGCACGTGACCGGTGGGAGCATGCGCCGGGTCACGCTCCTGGTGATACCACCGCACGCGGACGCCGCCGCCGCCGAGCGGGCGCTGGCGGCGGCCTCCGGGCAGAACAACGTGACCAGCCCGGAGATGATCCTCGAGGAGTCCGGCGCGCTGGGCATGCAAGCGGTGTCGAGGTCCTCCGACAGCGACGTGTCCCGCTGGGAATCCGAAGGCGGTCAGGTCTTCCGGGCGGCTATGGCGGAGGGGTGAAGGATGTCTTCGGCGAGTTCTCGGGCGACGGCGGAGAGCGGGCGGCGCTGGGCGCGGGCGTAGTCGCGGAGACGGGCGAAAGCCCGGTCCATGTCGAGGTTTCCGTATTCGGCGAGGACGCCCTTGGCCTGTTCGATGATGGCGCGCTGCTGCATGGTGGTTTCGAGTTGTTCGTGGAGCAGCTCGTCGCGGGTCACGGCACGGTGGTGCAGGAATCCGATCGTCGCGATATCGGCGAGGGCTTGCGCGATGGTGAGGGTGCCGGCGTCGAGTTCGGTGGGTTCGTGGTTGAGCAGGGTGAGGGCGCCGATGGTCTGTTCGCGGAGTCGTAGCGGCACGGCCGCGGCGGCACGGAACCCGGCGTCGAGCGCGGCGGGGGCGAACAGCGGCCACCGGCTGAGCTCGTGCGGTGTGCTGAGGTCGGCGCTGGTGACCGGTGCTCCGGTCGCGACGCACTCGGAGCACGGGCCTTGTTCGGCTTGGACGGCGAAGAGGGCGACGAGGTCCGGTCGTTCCGTGGAGCTGGCGGCGGGGCGCCAGCCGCCTCGCTGGTCGGAGAGGATGACGCCTGCCGCGTCCACGGCCAGATGTTCCACGCTGCGTTCGGTGAGCAGGCAGAGGAAGTCCAGCACGTCGAAGTCGGCGACGAGGGTGTCGGCGAGCGTGACGAAGGTGCGAGCCAGCCGCTGGTCCTGGGTGATACTCATGCAACGCCGCCCTTCTTCGCCCACCTCATGTGGGCTCGTTGTCCGGAACGAAACGCAGCGTCCGGGTCACAACCTGCTTGGCCACCTGTGTGATGGGGACTCCGGCGGTGAAGGCGTGACCGCGTAGCCGCAGCAACGCCACCTCGGTGGTGACGCCGAGCTGGATCTTCACCATCCCGACGGCTTGGTGGATTTCGACGTGGGGGTCGGCCATCCAGGATATGTCGCTGGTGTTGTGGCCATCGACTTGCTCGATGACCGCGGCGGTGGCCCAGTCTGCCAGGATCAGCGCGTCGGCCAGCCGGGCGGGGGTGAGGGGGCCCGGCCGGTCCCGGTACAGGTCGAGCGATCCGAGCCGGGCCACGCCGACTTGGAGCGGGAAGGAGAACACCGCGGCCACCCCCAGTTCGGCGGCGGCCGAGGCGAAGGCGGGCCAGCGGAGGTACGTGGCGGCCAGGTCCGGCACCAGGATCGGGCCGCCGGTGGCGAACGCCTGGACGCAGGGCCCTTCGCCGACGACGAGCTGGAGGTCTTCGAGCTGGGTGCTGACCGCGTTGCTGGCATGGACCAGCCCGCGGTGATGCTGCGTCCCGTCGTCGTCGACCCTGCTGAGCACGGTCGTACCGGCGCCGGTCACCTCGAGTTCCTTCACGCAGAGGGCACAGATATGCCGTAGGCGGGAACCCGGACCCTCCTGGTCGTGCCGGGCGAGGAGGGCGCGCAGCCGGTTTCGCCGATCGTTACCCACGGCCGCTCCTGTCTCGCCCTGTCGTCCACGGAGCCTAGCCCCTGGCGGACATCGCGACCTGGGGCGCGCCAGGACAGCGCCGAGCCGCCACCCGGTCAGCCGAGGATCTTGTCCAGATCCATCGTGCCGTCCGCGACGGCGGCCGCGAGGTCGGTCAAGCGACGGTTGTGGGAACGAGCGTAGCGTCGCAGCCGGTCGAAGGCGTCACGCATGGAGAGTGAACCGCGTTCGGCGAGGACTCCCTTGGCCTGTTCGATCAGGACACGGCTGGTCAACGCGGTCTGCAGCTGCTCGTTGGTCCTGTCCCCGGCTTCGATCATGCGGTGCTGCAGGATCCCGATGGTGGCCACGTCCGCGAAAGCCTGCGCGAGGTTCACCTGTTCGCGGGTCGCGCCTCCGGGTTCACGGCTGAACAGCGACAGGACCCCCACGGTCTGATCGCACCGCCGCATCGGCAAGGCCTGAACGGCGCTGAACCCGTACCCGTGGGCCGCGGTGCTGAACGCGGGCCAGCGTTGCGGCTGCACCTGGAGATCCGCGCACTGCACCGCGGTACCGGTACGAAAACAATCGCAGCAGGGTCCGTTGCCGGACTCCGCTTCGAACATTTCCAGCAACTCCGCCCGGTGCGCGGACGCCGCCACCGCCGCCTGATCCTTGTCGGGACCGAGCAGGAGCACCCCGGCGACCGACACGTCGAACAGATCGATACACCGCATGGTCAGCCCGTTGAGATACTCGGCGATGTCGAAATCGGGGCTCAGCGTATCGGCCAGCGTGACGAATGTGCGGGATATCCGGTTCTCTCGGCCGCGGTGCGTGATGTTGGCGGTATCCGGTCTGTCGGTCATGATGAGACGGCCTCCCAGCCATTTACGGATCATGTGCCCGGTCCGTTCACCGGGCGCACTGGGACGTACTCGACGGAGGAGTTCTCGCGGATCGATCGCCGCGACGCTGCGGCGGGCCCGCGCGAATCCATCGTGGCCATTTCCGGCGTCATCCGGCGGGCGCCATATGGTCGCGGCCAGGACGAGACGCCGATCGTCGGCGCCTCGGCCCGGCACATCTCGGTGTCTCCAGCATCGTCGAACCTCGTCTCCGTGTCCAGGGCAGGAGGGGCCGACTGGGTAACGAAGGGCCTGATGATGATCGAATGATGCGGCGTTTTCTTTGTGAGACAATAGCGGCGCGTCAAATCGGTCGATTGTCAAAAGGTTTCGGCGATCGAACACGAATGGGCCTTGCCTCAAGAAATTCCTGTGATTTCGTTCTCTCCTTGGGCTGCCGACCTCGTCCGGGTGAACCGGTGACGAGCGGCGACGAAGCCGAGGGTCGTCCCGACGCCGAGTCCGATGCAGGTCAGCCCCGCGCTGAGGTAGTACTGGGCGCTGGGCTGACCGAAGATCTCGAGCACGACACCGTGGTAGACGGTCAGTCCTGGCAGTAGTGCCCCGGTGATCCCCATGAGGGCGAGGACCGACGCGGCGTGGTCGGTGCGTCGGGACCACCATGCCGCGCCGAACCCGAGCGCCACGGCGGTGAGCGCCGCGGCCCACCCGCCAGGAAGTCCGGCGCCCCTGTTCAGCAGGAGATTGCAGGTGGCGGTGAGCAGGCCGATGACGCCGGCTGTCGGAAGCAGGCGTCCGGCGCCCAGGTTGGCGATCGCGTTCGCGATCGCGCCGAGGGCGGAGAAGAGGAGGATCAGGGGGATCGGCATGGCCGGCAGGGTCACGTCGCCGGTCGGCGCGGTCAGTTCTTTTCCTGTCAGGACCACGATGGCGCCGCCCAGGACGAGACCACCGACCGTCAGGACGATCAGGGAGGCTCGTGAGGTCGCCGCGACCTCCTTGGCGTTCACCGCGTCCACCACCGCGCTGACGATCAGGGGCAGCGGCACCAGGAGCACCCAGGTCACCGCGAGACAGGCTATCGCCGAGGTGGTCGTCACCAGCGACAGCGCGTGGGCCGCGGCGGCGACGCCGCCTCCGACGAGACACTGTGTCGTCACCGAGAACAGCCGTGGCAGGGTGAGCCGCCCCGCCAGCAGTCCCGTCAGCGAAACCGCGATCTGTACGACCACGGCGAGCAACGCCGTCACCGGTCCCACACCGATCTGCAAACCGATGCAGTAGGCGAGCAATGCCATTCCCGCGGGCCCCCACCACCACGGGCGGGTGGCCGTGGTGGCTTCGGCGATGGCGCGCCGCGCCTGTTCGATGCCGAGATCTCCGGCGGAGAGCCGGGTCGTGACCAGGTCGAGCCGGCGTAGCTGCTCGCAGTCGATTCCGCCGGATTCGGCTGGAGTGCTGGCGCGGGTGTGGGTTCGTCCCGACGGCTGGACCACCTGGATCAGTACGGTCCGGCCTCCGTCGATGAAGCACGCGTCGGACAGGTTCACGGCGCGTGCGCACTCGGTGAGCCTGGTGATCGTCTCGTGCATGGACATTCCGGCGGACAATTCCGCGGTCGCCAGATTCGCCAGCAGATCCACCCGCGACCAGATCTCGTCGTCCTGCTGCACCGACCACCCTTTCGACAGGATTTGTCTTCGCCGCTCAGGCTAATGCGGGTCCGGGGGTGTGGCGCGGTCGTCGCCGTAATGGAGATGGGCGAAGAGACGAAAATCCTCGCGGCGGGTGATTTCAGGCCGGTTGGAGCGCGGGTCGCGGTGGGGGTGGCGGCAGCGTGAGGTGGGGGTCGAGTTCGACGCCGCCCGTGCGGAGGGTGTCGTCGAGCAGGCGCCAAACCCAGCGGGTGAGCAGGGTGGTGAGTTCGGCTCGTGGAACGCGGTGCCGGGTTTCGAGCCATTGCGCGGTGCAGGAATCGACAAGGCCGACAATGCCGAACGCGACGGTTTCGGCGATTCGTGTGTCCATTTCGAACAGTGTCAGATAATGCTCGAACAGCTGGGTGAGTTGCCGCGCGATGACGGTCCTGACGTCGGCGACCGCGTCCCGGCCGCTGTGTGACTGCATGCTCAGGTAGCGGTAGAGATTGCCGTTCTCGGCGAGCCAGCCGATGTGCGCGTCGACCGCCACGGTGATCAGCTGCATCGCGCTTCCTTCCCGTTCCCACAGCGGCCGCAGGGCGGTGGTGACGAGGAGCGCGGCTTCGTCGGTGATGGCTCGTTGCAGGTCGGTCGCGTCGTCGAAGTGCTTGTACAGCTGCGGTCGCGCGATACCGGCCTCGTCGGCGATCTGTGCTGTCGAGACTTGGGGCCCGGTCTCGGCGATCGCCCGCAGGGCGGCGGCGACGAACTCGCGACGGCGGCGCTCCCGCTGTCCCGTCCAGCGGGTCGCACGGCCATCGCCGGAGCGTGTGGCCGCTGAAGAGGAGATCACCTCCCGGAGCATACCGTCACGGGTAAGGGCTACATCGTTGTATCTGTTACTTTGTGTGCCACTCCGTGGCGGAGGGTGCTTGTGGCCCCTCGCCGCCTGTCTCGTGTGTGCCGCAAATCCCTTGCCGACCAACCGGAATCTGGAGAACGCGATGTGGGATGCCGTGGACGACGCCCCGCCGGACGCGCTGCTGCTCGGCAAGCTCCGGGGCGGTGACCTCGGCGCGGGCGATCTGCTTTTCCGGCGGCATGCCGGACCGCTGCGCCGCATCGCCGCGTGCTGGGTCAGTCAACCCGCCGAACAGGACGACCTCGTGGCCGAGGCGTTCGCGCGCGTTCTCGCCGCTGTCCGCGGCGGCGGCGGACCGTGCGACGAACTGCGGCCGTACCTGGTGGTCACGATGCGGAACCTCGCCGCCCAGTGGAGCCGTCACCGGCTCCGGGTGCAGCCCCACGCGGTCGTCCCGGCGACCGAGGAGGTCGAGGGAGCGGACGGGCCCGCGCTGCAGGCATCGACCGATCAGCTGATCAGGTCCGCTTTTCACACGTTGCCCGTGCGATGGCGCGCCGTGCTGTGGAGCACCGTCGCCGAAGGCCACACACCGGCCGAGCTGGCACCGGTTCTTGGCGTGTCGCCGAACGGGGTCGCCGCCTTGGCCCACCGCGCCCGCGTGGGCCTGCGGCAGGCATATCTCCAGGCCCAGACATCCGAGGCGCCGAGCGTGCGCGAGGTGATCAGACATGGCGCCGGCAAGAGCGTCCCTTGCCGGACCCCGGTGGGTGCCGCGTCCCTGCAGGCCCAGGAATGAGCGCGGTGCACGACACGGCCACCCCCATCTTCGATCGGCTGGTGGCCGAGGCCGGGCTGAGCTGGCCGGTCGTGGACGAGGGCGAGCCACCTTCCGGCCCTGACGCCACTGTGGACGGTGACAAAGAATTCCGTGGCACTCCACAGCATTTCGGTGAGGCTCCCGGATAGGTCGTCAGGCAGACTGGATCCGTACCCCTGCCGGCGACGATCGGAGCTCGTCCTTGCGCACCGCCCGGCCATCGGCACGTCGGTCGGCCGGGCTCGGTTTCGCCGACGGCGACTGGCTTCACGCGTGCCGGGTGGCGGTCGGGCTGCTCGTCCCCGGGCTGGCGTTGCTCTTCGCCGGGCGGCCGGAGCTGATCATCTTCGCCGCTTTCGGTTCGTTCACCGGGATGTACGGGCGGGCCGAGTCCCGAGGTCTCCGCATCCGGCACCAGTCGCAAGGGGGAGCGATCCTGCTGGCAGGCGTCGCCATCGGGACGCTCCTGTCCGCCTGTCACGCCCGGACGTGGGTCTTGGTGGTCACCGAGGCGGGATTCGCGTTCGTGGGCGCGCTGGTGACGAACCGGCTCGGTCTCGTTCCCCGAGGACCGTTCTTCGGGATCTTCGCGCTGGGTGCCATCGCTCTCGTTCCCGCCGACAGGGCGGGCCTCGCGATCTGCGCCGGGACGGTCCTGTTCTGTGTCCTCATCGGACTCACCGGCCCGAAACGGGCCTTTGACAGGTCATCGGTTTCCCCGCCGGGTATGGCCTGCGGGCAGGAGGGCTGCGATCGCGGGTGCGCCTTGGTGCACGCGGCGCGGTACGTGGTGGCGATTTCGGCGGCGGGCTTCTGCGGTCTGCTGCTGGGCGTCGAACACGCGAACTGGGCGATGGCCTCCGCGGCGGTGCCGCTGGCCGCCGCCGACGTCCGCAACCGTTTGCATCCCGGTGTCCACAGTGTCCTCCACCGCAGTGCCCACCGGGTGCTGGGCACGTTCGCCGGTCTGGGCGTCACCGCCCTGCTGCTCCTTCCCGACCTCGGCGAGACGTCGCTGGCGTTGTCGGTGATCGTGCTGCTGTTCCCGACCGAGCTGTTCATGTCCCGCCATTACGGGCTGGCGCTCGGGTTCTTCACGCCGTTGATCATGGCGATGACCGAGCTGGCGACTCCGGCGGAACCACTGGCGCTCCTCGCCGACCGGGGGCTCGACACGCTCATCGGTGTCGCGGCCGGTATCGGGGCCGCGGTGCTCGTCCGCGGCCCGTGCGCCGAAGCTAGGCCGATCGTTCGACCGTGACCTTGAGATGTTTCATGATCGGCTGGTCGCTCTGGGTGCTGTAGTCGCCGATGGCGCACAGGACGTTCATTTCCGGCATGTAGCCCGCCGCGCAACCGCGGGGGATGTCGTAGGGGATCGCCTTGTAGCGGGACACGCTGCGAGTGGTTCCGTCCTTGGCGGTGCTGGTGATGTCCACGTCGTCGAATTCGCTCAGGCCCCGTTCACGCATGTCGCCGGCGTTCATGAAGATCAGGGTGCGCAGGTTCTTCACCCCGCGGTAGCGGTCGTTGTCGGAGTAGATCGTGGTGTTCCACTGGTCGTGGGACCGCATGGTGCCCAATGCGAGGGTGCCGGGCGCGGGGATGACGTCGGGCAGGGCGGCGGTGGAAAATTCCGCGCGGCCGGAAGGGGTGTGGAAGACCAGTTCCCTGGCCGGCTGGCGGATGCGGAACCCCAGCGGCTGCCGCACGCGCCGGTTGAAGTCCTCGAAGCCGTCGAGAACCTGCGACATCGTGTCGCGGATCCGGTCGTAGTCCTCGACGTAGGACTCCCACGGCGTCGCGCTGTCCGGCAGGGCCGCGCGGGCCACCCCGGCGATGATCGCCGGCTCCGACAGCAGGTGCGTGGACGCGGGCCGCTTCATGCCGACGGAAAGGTGGACCATGCTCATCGCGTCCTCGACGGAGGTGGCCTGCGGTCCGCCGCGCTGCTCGTCCTTTTCGGTGCGGCCGAGGCACGGCAGGATCAGTGCCTGCCTGCCGTGGACGAGGTGGCTCCGGTTGAGTTTGGTGCTGACCTGCACCGTCAGCTCGCATTTCCGCAAGGCGGCCGACGTGTAGGGAGTGTCGGGGGCGGCGAGGACGAAGTTTCCGCCCATACCGACGAAAACCGTCACCTCGCCGCGGTGCATCGCCTCGATGGTGCCGACCGTGTCGAGGCCGTGATGGCGGGGCGGGGTGATTCCGCAGACGTCGCCGAGCCGGTCGAGGAAGGCGGCCGCCGGGCGATGGTCGATACCGCAGGTCCGGTTGCCCTGGACGTTGCTGTGCCCCCGCACCGGTGACGGCCCGGCGCCTTCGCGGCCCAGATTTCCCCGCAGCAGCAACAGATTGACGATTTCGCGGACGGTGTCGACACCGTGTTCGTGCTGGGTGACACCCAGGCACCAGCTGGCGATGCTGCGGTCGGCGTCGCGGTAGATCCGGGCCGCGGCGCGGATGTCGGCGACGGAGACCCCCGACTGGCGTTCGATCTCCTCCCACGTCGTCTTCTCGCAGACGGCGCGGTACTCCTCGAAGCCGGTGGTGTGGCGTTCGATGAAGGCCATGTCGAGCGCGCCGGGATCCTCGCGGGCCTGCTCCAGCGCGGCCTTCGCCATGCCGCGGATCAGCGCCATGTCCCCGCCGATCCGCGGTTGCAGGTTGAGGGTTCCGGTGCGCGTGGCGCGGAACGTCGCCATCCTGGCGAAGTCGTGGGGGATGATCGTCCGCGTCGCGGCCGCTTCGATCAGCGGGTTGATGTGGACGATCTGCGCGCCCCGGCGGTAGGCCTCGGCGAGCGCGGTGAGCATCCGCGGCGCGTTGGATGCGGCGTTGACACCGAGGATGAACAGGGCGTCGGCGCGTTCCCAGTCCTCGAGGTCGACGGTGCCCTTCCCGGTGCCCAGCGCCGCTTGGAGTGCGCGGCCACTCGCTTCGTGACACATGTTCGAGCAGTCCGGGAGATTGTTCGTCCCGAGTTCGCGCGCCATGAGCTGGTACAGGAATGTCGCCTCGTTGCCGAGCCGCCCCGAGGTGTAGTACGCCGCCTGATCAGGGCTGTCGAGGCCTCGCAGCGTGTCGCCGACGAGGGCGAAGGCCTCCGGCCAGGAGATCGGGACGTACCGGTCGCTGTCCGCGTCGTACCGCAGGGGTTCGGTCAGGCGGCCCTGGCTCTCCAGTTCGGTGTCGCTCCATCGCGACAATTCGCTGACGGTGTGCGCGGCGAAGAATTCCCGACCGACCCTTTTCCTGGTCATCTCCCAGGTGACGTGTTTGATGCCGTTTTCGCAAATGTCCAGATGCAGACCCTTGGTGTCGTCGGGCCACGCGCAGCCGGGGCAATCGAAACCACCGTTCTCGTGGTTCATCTTCACGATCGCGCGCGGCCCGGCCAAGAGTTCGCCTTCGCGGATCAGGAACCGGGTGACGCTCTTCGCGGCGCCCCAGCCGGCGGCGGGGTGGTGGTAGGGCTTGAACTCCGGCGGCCGTTCGTCCTGCTCCCGGCCGGGGCCGTCCTGATCGCTCATCGTCCACACTCCCGCTGTCGCGCCGCTCTTTCCGGATCATCCGACCATGGACCGTGCCCCGTCGGAAGAGGTGAGGGTCCGGTGTCGATGAAAACACACAATCGTGTGGGGCTCCCTCATCGGCGGTGAAAGTAACAGGATCCGGATCCGATCGGTGTGGACCGCGACAAAGTTCTTTGTGGGGCGCCACATAGTCCCTGGAAAGAATCGAGAGGAAGGCCGTTCGTCTTGACGATGCCGGTGACATTTCAGTAGACCGATCGGCGAATCATCGATTCGGGAGAGCGCGTAATGGCGAAAGCGGTAGGTATTGACCTCGGTGCTGGAGAGTGGTCGGCCCGCCGTCATCGCCGACGGTGCCCGGACGACCGAGGTGGCCGGGTGAGACTGCCGCTTGAGAAGTGCGTTGTGGACGTGGGCCGACGTAGCATCCTGGGAATGTGCGGCGTGGACGGAATTCACCGGCCCGGCCGACCGCCGTCGCAGGCGGTGGCCGGGTGAAGGACGCCGCCCTCGCGGAACTCGTCAGGTGGGTCGAGCCGCGGTTGCCCCGGCTGATCGACGACGTGTACGCGGCCACGTGCGATCGCATCGCGTTGTACCGGGACGAGAAGATGGTGCCGCGCGACGACCTGCACCGTTCGATCGCGGTCAACATGCGTTTCCTGGTCAACGCGCTGGCCGGTACCGAGACCCACGACGATCTGGCCGCGCCGCAGGAGACGGGCAGCAGGCGCGCGCACCAGGGTGCGCCTCTGCCGGAGGTGCTGCAGGTCTACCGGATCGGCTGTTCGATGCTCTGGGATCTTCTGGTGAACCATGCCAGGCTGCATGCCAAGCCGGGCGCGATGGACACGCTCGTCGATGTCGCGAGCTTGCTCTGGCAGGTCACCGACGAGCACGCGATGCTCCTCACCGAGGCATACCGGGCCGCGAGCGCGGAGCTGCTGGTCGCCCAGCAGCGGCGTCGCTCCGCGCTGGCTGAGGCCTTGTTCACCGGTCAGCGGGTCTTCGACGCCGGGCCGTGGGAGGCGGGGAAGCTGCTCGGGCTGTCCCTGGACGGGAAGCTGGCGGTGGTGGCGGCCGAGACCCGCGGCCTGGCCGAGGAAAGCCTGGTCGGGATCGAGAAGCGCCTGACCCGCCTCGGGATCGTCTCGGCCTGGCAGCTCACCCCGACCCTGCAGGCCGGGGTGGTGTCGCTGCGCGACGAGCAACGCGAACCGATGCTGGCGGCCCTGCGTGAGGTGACCGTGACCAGGGCGGGGGTGAGCCCGCTCTACCGGTCGCTGGTCGACACCCCGCGCGCCCTCCATCTGGCGCGGACGGCGCTCGCCGGGATTCCGCCGGGCAAGCCGGACGTCCGCGCGTTCAACCCCAGCCCGCTGGCCGCGTTCCTCGCCTACGACCCGGACGAGGGAGGGCGGCTGGCCGAAGAGGTCCTCGGCGCGATCCTCGAGCAGCCCGCCGAGGAACGCGATCTTCTCCTGGAAACCTTGCACGCGTATCTGTCCCACGGCGGGTCCACCGACCGCGCCGCGCAGAGCCTGCATTGCCACGCCAACACTGTCCGGTACCGGCTGCGCCGGATCCGCGAACTCACCGGCAGGTCCATGACCGACCCGCGCGCGATCGCCGAACTCGTGACCGCGGCGCAGGCTTTGACGCTCAATCCCACGCGAAGGACTCGCGGGTCCTCGCCGGTGCCCGAGCAGCCCGGCAGCGAATAGAACACTTCGGACAACGGGAAACCCGTGGCCGCCGGGCCATCCCGCCGCCGGCGAACGGGTCGACCCCACCTGCGAAGTGATCCCGGACGATCCGGTCTGAGCCTTCTTCACCGAACCCACCACACGATCGGAGAAACCGGTGCCAGAGCCGCAAAACGTGCTCGCCCCGCTCACCGAAAGCGCCCTGTTCCTCACCCTCACCATCCGGCCTGGAGGGGAGGCGGCCACGCGAGATCTGTTGCCGGAACTCGCCGGGATGATCCGGTCGGTCGGCTTTCCGCTGCCCGGCGAGGCCTTGACCTGTGTCGTGGGCATCGGGTCGTCGGCATGGGACCGGCTCTTCACCGGCCCACGGCCAGAGCGGCTGCATCCCTTCCGCGAAGTCGTCGGCCCGCGGCACCGCGCACCGGCCACGCCGGGCGACCTGTTCCTGCACCTGCGTCGCCGACGAGGTGGCCGGATTCCGCTACTTCGACCGGCGAGACCTGCTCGGATTCGTCGACGGCACCGAAAACCCTACCGGCGCCGCCGCCGGGGCAGCGGTACTCGTCCGCGACGATCCCGGTTTCGCGGGCGGCTCGTACCTGGTGGTGCAGAAGTACGTGCACGACCTGGACCGGTGGAGCGCGATGCCGGTCGAGGAACGCGAACTCGCGGTCGGCCGCCGGATGCTCGACGACATCGAACTTCCCGACGCGGTGAAGCCGGACGATTCACACGTCGCGCTGACCACGATCGAAGACGGCGACGGCGGCGAAAGGAAGATCCTGCGCGACAACATGCCCTTCGGATCGATCGCCCGCGGTGAGTACGGCACGTTCTTCGCCGGCTACACCGCCGATCCCGCGGTGATCGAAGAGATGCTCGACCGCATGTTCCTCGGTGCCCCACCCGGCAGGCCGGACCGCATCCTCGAAGTGTCCACCGCGAAGACCGGCGGACTCTTCTTCGTCCCCACCCTCGATTTCCTGGCCGACCCGCCGTCCTGCCCCGCGAATGAAGGAGAAACGCGATGACCGATGAGCACCGATCGGGGACCCGGAGCACGGTGGCGTGGCTCAGTTCGCGTAGGCCAGTTCTGCTCGGGTGATGGTCGATTCCGAGATCGTGAAGGCGTACGAAGCCGTGAAGCCGCCGGTGCCGCCGGGAGCGAACCGTACGAGCAGACGCTGGTACCCCGGCCGGTTCTCGGTGATCCCCGTGACCGTCAGTTTCCCGCCGACGACCTCCCGCTGGGCCCAGGTGCGGATCGCGTCCCGGCCGGTGAAATGCCGCCCGACGTCGACGAGTTCCGCGTTCGGCGCGAACGCCGACGCCAGTGCGTCGAGGTTCCCCGCGTTGACCGCGTCGACGTAGCCGCGCACCGGCGGCAGCAGGCCGTCCGGGCAGGCGGCCGGGTCCTCTGTGGACAGTTCACGCGCCACCGCCTTGATGTTCGCCGTGACCAGGTCCGGCAGGTCGGCGACCGGCGGTCGGCCGGGATAGTCGCGGCCCAGCTCGGCGGTGATCGACTTCTCCTCGTCGGGACCGACGGTCGTCCCCGCGGGGGAATCAGGGGCGGCCGCGGATCGGACGAGGGCCCGGAACCGCTCGAGGTAGCGGCGCTGGTCGTCGATCAGCGCGCCTGCCGGGCCGGGGGCGCCGTGGCCAGGGTGGATCGTCCTGGCCGTGGGGAAGCGACGGCTCAGCTGGTCGAGGACTCGCAGCCAGCCGCAGCTCGTGCCCTCGATCAGCGCGGGCGTCACCCCGCCGGTCGCGAGGTCGCCGGAGAAGAGGTCGCCGGTGTCGGCGCGGTGATAGACGGTCGCGGTGTCGGACTCGCCCTCGGCGAAGGTCGCGGTTTCCAGCTGGAGACCTCCGACCCGCAGCGGCGCGCCGTCCTCGAAGATCCGGTCGGCGTAGGTGAGGGTGGCGGGGAAATTCGGGTTCGCCGACCGGGCCAGCGGGTAGAAGCCGCGTTTGTCGTCCCGCATGACCCGGTCGGTCGATCGGGAGGCGTGGATCGGGGCGTTCGGGAACGCCTCGCGGAAGGCACTCGCGCCGCCGACGTGGTCGGGGTGGGAGTGGGTGAGCAGGATGGCGGCGACCGGCTTGCCGGTTTTCCGGATTTCGGCGACGGCCTGCCGGGCGTCGGCCGGGGTGCGCAGGGTGTCGACGAGGATCAGGCCGTCGGGCGCCGGGATCCAATAGGTGTTGACCGAACCAGGGTTCGGCGAGGCGAAACGCCCCGGCCGCGTGTCCGGCGCAGCCGGTGGGGCGGCGGGAGAGCAGCCCGCGACCGTCGCGAACAGGCACGCGACGGCGAGGAGACGCCGCAGTCGGTGATTCATCGGGAGCCTTCGGGGAGGAGAGTTCAACGGAAGTCGCCGGCGTGGGCCAGTGCCCACTGGGCGAAGGTGCGGGGAGGGCGGCCGGTCACCCGCTCCACCGTGGGGTAGACGCGGGACTCGTCCAGGGTGCCGTCGCTGTAGAAGCTGAAGAACGCGTCGATGTACTTCTCCGGCACGCGGCCGGCCATGTCGGCACGGGCCTCCTCGTCCGTGAGTGCCTCGAAGCGCAGATCGCGGTGGAGCACGCCGGCCAGAATGGACAGTCGCTCGGCGGGCAGAAGCCGATCCGGCCCGCTCAACTCGTGGACGACCCCGTCGTGGCCGGGGTCGAGCAGGGACCGGACCGCGACGGCGGCGATGTCGTGCGGGTCGACGGAGGCGATGGAGACATCGCCGAAGGCGTCCCGGACGACGTCACCGGCGCGGAGCTGGGGCAGCCAGCGGAGGGCGTTGGACATGAAGGCGTTGGGCCGCAGGAAAGTCCAGGCCAGCCCGGACTCGCGGACCGCCGTCTCGGAACGGATCATGAACTCGGAGACGGCGTTGCGGGTGTCGGTGGCGACGGTGGCGAGGCTGGACAGCAGCACGACCCGCTCGACACCGGCCCGCCGCATCCGCGTGAGCAACCCGGGCATGTCGCGGTAGCCGGGCAGCAGGAACACCCCGCGGACGCCGTCGAGGGCGGCGTCGAGCGTGTCCGGCTCGTTCAGATCGCCGATCGCCTGCTCTACCGGGAGGTCGGCGGAGGACCGCACGAGCGCGCGGACCGGCTGCCCGGCCTCGGCCAGGGCCTTGACGACTTCACCGCCGACGTTGCCGGTGGCACCGGTGACCAGGATCAACGGAGGGTCCTTCCGAAGTGGGCGGCCGCGGTGTCGGCGGCCAGGGTGACCTGAGGTTCCTGGTCGTAGAAGTCGAACTGGGTGCCTTCGGTCCACATGATCGCCTTGGGACCGGCCAGCCCTGCGTGGAATCGGCGGGCGCCGTCGGGAATGGCGGCGTCCTCGCTGTGCACGAGCACGGTCGGCTGGGCGATACGTGGCGCATGGGCAAGGGAGTCGTAGGTGAGCCAGTCCTCCCAGGCCATCACCGCGAAACGATTGGGCCAGGCGGGAATCCCGCCGCGCGCGGGGTTGAGGTAGAAGTCGATGTCGTACGGCATGGCCGCACGCGGGTCGGTGGCGCTGACCACCGGGACGTAGTCGACCTCGCCGGTCTCGGCGAACCGCGCCCGCGCCTGCCGGGCGGTCTTGATCTTCTCGGCGACCGCGTCCGCGCCCCCGTAGGCGGCTTCGCAGATGGCGGCGTCGTGCAGCCACGGCGCGACCAGCGCCAGCGAGCCGACGCGGGGGTCGTCGGCGGCGTTGCCCGCCATGTACATCGCGGCGGCGCAGATGCCGAGCGCGCCCAGACGGGCACCGTCGACGGCCGGGTGGGCCGCGAGGAAGGTCACCGCGTGGTGGATGTCGCGCACCTTGGCGGCGGGGTCCTCCACGTCCCGCGGTTCGCCTCCGGACTCGCCGAAGCCGGTGAAGTCGAACGACAACGCGGCGTATCCCCGCTCCGCCAGCTGTTCGGCGTACCGGTCGGCCATCAGTTCCTTGACGCTGGTCCAGGTGCCCGCGACCACGATCCCCGGCGCGGGGGCCGGGGAATCGGGGAGGAACAGGGTGCCGGTCAGGGTTGCCGTACCGCTGGGAAAGGTGACCTTCTGGCGCGTCGTCACGAACGGTCCTCTCGGGGTTTCGGGGCGGGTGCGGTTCACCCGGCCGCCTTCGTCATCAGGTCTTTGTTGCCGTCGGCCCACGTCGCCGTCATGACGACGCCGCGGATCCGCCAGCCGTCACCGGTGCGCACGAGGTCGAACCGGTACGTGCCGCCGAGTGTCCACAGTGGAGCGCCGAGCGGGTCGGCCAGCCGATGGGTGGCCTGGAACGACGCCGTGCACACCGCGGTGTCGCCGTCGAGCGTCACCAGGTGGTTGGTGATCAGGTGCTGGGTGGCGTCGAACCCGCCGAGCACCCGGGACCATGCGTCCGCGATCTGCGCGGGGGACAGCACGGCCGGTTCGCCGCCGTTGAGGCTCGTGTAGTCGAGCCGCACTTCACCGGCGAACACGGTCTTCAGCGCCTCCCACTCGCGCTGGTCGGCATGCCACCCCATCCGCGTGCACACCTCGATCACGGCGAAGCGGTCGATGAGGTCGGTCGTGCTCACTGGTTCTCCTGTCCTGTCGTGGTTCCGGCTTCGTCGGCCGCATCCGGCAAGAGTCTGGACGCCGCGCCGCCGCCCGCGGAAACGACGATGCGTTGTACCTGTCACAGCGGATCGTTGTGGCGGCTCGCGTGATGTCGATCTCCGGTGACCGCGGCACGCGGGGCCGGCCCTGGCCGGAACCCACCTTCGCCCGGGTTCCGGCCTCGATCAACGCGGACTTCGGATACGGGCCGATAACCCAGCGGTTATGACGACCTCGTTGACGTTCGTCACCCGAGACGGCCTTTTCCGTTGCGGCAAGGCTGGATTCTGTACGATTTCGGCACCATCGCGCCGCGAACCGGGGGAAGGACCGCGTGGAACTCCGCGACATCGAGATCTTCTTGACGCTGGCGGAGGAGCTCCACTTCGGCCGGACCGCCGCTCGGATGCACGTCTCGCAGGCAAGGGTCAGTCAGGCGATCGGCAGGCAGGAGCGCCGCTTCGGTGCCGCGTTGTTCGACCGCACCAATCGACGGCAGATCCGGCTCACCCCGCTCGGCAGGCAGCTGCGTGACGACCTGCGCCCGGTCTACGAGGGCCTGAACGCCAGCCTGCAACGCGCCCGTATGCACGCCCAGGGGGACACCGCCGTGCTGCGCGTCGGCATGATCCCGCCCAACGCGCACGACCTGAACCGCTATTGGGAGACCTTCCGTGCCCGCCACCCGCGGTGGACTTTGCGGATCCTGTACGCGCCCGTCACCGATCCGTTCGCCGGGCTGCGCCGCGGGGACATCGACATCCTGGTCTCCTGGCTGCCCGTCGAGGAACCCGACCTGACGGTGGGACCGCCCCTGTACACCGTCTCCCGGGTGCTGGCCGTGCCGGTCGGCCACGCGTTGGCCCGGCGCGGCTCGGTCGGCCAGGAGGAGGCCGCCGACTTCCCGCATCCGACCATCGAGGCGCCGGAGTACTGGATCGAGGGCCTTCTGCCGACGCACACCCGCCGGGGACGTGCGCTCGAACGCGGCCTTCTGGTGAGCAACGCGGACGAGGTGCTCGCCCTGATCAGCGGCGGGGAGATCGTGAGCCTGTTCCCCGCGCACGTGAGCCGGTACTGGGATCGGCCGGACATCGCCTATCTCCCGGTTCGGGACATGCCCGCGATGGCGTTCGCCCCGGTGTGGCGCACCGAGACGGAGAACGACCTGATCCGCGCCTTCGCCCGGACCGTCCGCGATCTCGGCCCGCTGACACTTTCCTCCCCGGACAGGCGTTAGCGCACCGGGCCGGACGAACAGTCCTTTGTGGCCGGGGCCGCGGATCGCCGTGGTGGCTAAGGTGTTCGTCGTGAACGACATCGATCTCCGGCACCTGCGTTCGTTCCTGGCCGTGGCGCGGGAACGATCCATCACCGCCGCCGGGACGGCGCTGCACCTGACCCAGCAGGCGGTGTCGACGCACGTGAACCGGCTGGAACGCACGCTCGGCGTGGCGCTGCTCGTGCGCACGTCGCGTGGCGTCCTGCTCACGGCCGCGGGGGAGGAGCTCGCCGCCGGTGGCGCGGAGCTGGTCGACGACATCGACCGCCTCGCCGAACGGGTCCGTGCGGCTGCCGGGTCCGAATCCGGCACCCTCCGGCTGGCGTGCTGCCCGGTCGCCACGTCGCTGTTCGCCGTCGACGTCGCGGAGATCCTGGAAGAGGCGGTCGCGGGCCTGCGGGTGACGCTGACCGGCGCGCGGCACCCCAAGCACGAGGCCGAGCTGCTGACCGGCGGACAGGCGGACGCGGCGTTCATGTGGCTGCCGCTCGGCGACGCCCGGCTGCACCATGCGGTCGTGCGCACCGATCCCCGGGCGGTGGTGCTGTCCGCCCGCCATCCCCTGGCCGACCGGCCGGCGCTGACCCTGGCGGATATCGCCGGTGAACCGGTGCTGCGTCCGGACGTGCTGGTATCGGCTGAAGCGCAACGGTTCTGGCTGTCCGACCCCCGGCCGGACGGTACCCCGGCGCCCGCTGGCCCGCTGGTGCCCCTGGTGGAGGACTGCCTGCTCGAGGTGGGACGCGGCCGGGGGATCTGGCTGGCGCCGCGGCCGCTGGAATCGCTCATGCCCGCGGCGAACGTGCGCTGGGTCCCGCTGACGGACGCGGAGGACTTCGACCTGGCGGTGGTGTGGACCGACCGCGCGCCGCAGCCGTTGATCACGCGCCTGATCACGGAGGTCCGGACGATCACCGGCTACGCCGAGGAACCGCACGCGGCGTGAGGCAGCCGGCCCGGACTACGCGTCGTTGCCGTCCGGCCGGTCTTCGAGAATCCGATCGTCCTGGTGCGCGCCGTAGAACCGCGCCTGGCGCGACATGATCTCGCGCATCGTGGTCTCTCTCGGGACGCCGTACACGACTTCCGGGAATTCCAAAGTGCGTTGCAGTTCCCAGAGTTCGTCGTGCCGGTCCGGCGAGAACAGCGTGGCCGGGTTCCCGGCGGCGATCCAGCCGATGGGGAGCACCGCACCGGGTTCCAGCCGGGAAGCGACGTGCAGCACGCTGTTGATCCGCAGCTCGGCGCCGGTGCCGGCGACCGAACCGGGGAACAGCGACGCGCCGGTCGCCACGAACACCTCGTCCTCGACGGTGGCACCGTTGACATGGGAGTGCGGACCGATCAGCACCGCGTCGCCGATGGTCACGGGATGCCGGTCGCGGCCGCGGATCAGCGCGTGCTCCATGACGACGACGTCCGACCCGATGCGTATTTCCCCGTCTTCCGCGGTGAGCACGGCGCCGTGCAGGATCCGGGCGCGCTCGCCGAGAACCACCGTGCCGCTCAGCACCGCGGACGGCGCGACGTACGCCGATTCGGGTATCACGGGGCGTCGGCCTCGATGTTCGATCAGCATGGCCCCACGCTATCCGCGATCACGGTGGCGGTGATGTGGGAACTCCGACACCTCCCGTCGAGGCGTGAGTTCCCCGGACCTGGCCCGGCTCGAACGGGCTGCCACCCCCACCATGCGACGGGCAGGACGCACCCTTACCGGGTAGATGCGCCTTGGGCAGGCTCATCGTGATGGTAGGTCGGATTCACCTGCCGCGGCGACGGATTTTCCGTGATCCATGGACGTTGAGGCAGGCCACGAGCGCCGACTCCCGCGAATAGGCGGGGTCGTGCTTTCCCTGGCCGCCAGCGGCCGGGTTCTCCTCGGTCAGCCGAACCGGACCTCGGGGATCGCCGCCATCAGCCGGTCCCACTCGGGATATTCGGCGAGCTTGCCTTGGTAGACGGCGGTGATCTTCGCGGCCAGCTCCGGATCGGGGTCGTCGGAAACGGCGAGCCCGACGTGCAGCTTGGCGTAGTGCGGGAGGATCTCCGGGTCTCCGGCCAGATGGACGGGGTCGTACATGTAGCGCTCGAACGCGTCGAGGTCGGCGAGGCCGAACGAATAGCCGTGGGTGTAGCCCTCGGCCGGATCGCCGAGAAGCTCGCCGACCGTGGAGAACGCGACCGACTCCACCGCCGCGGTCCGGCGGATCAAGTCCAAGGCACGGGCCTTCTGCTCGGCTGTGCTGTCCTCGCGGAACGCGAAGCGCATGAACTGGACGATCAAGACTTCCTCCCGTAGATTGAACCGATGAGTTCAAAGTAGTGAACACAGGGGTTCAGTCGCAATGCCGGATGCCGAACGTCCGGTGGATAGGATCGTGTCGTGACGAGGGAGACCGCTCCGGGAGGGCGGGTCGACAAGCGCCAAGCGATCTTGGGCGCGGCCTTCACGGTCTTCGCGCGCCACGGGTATGCCCGGGCTTCCGTCCAGGAGATCGCGGACGAGGCGAAGGCCGCGAAACCCACTGTCTACAACCATTTCAGCGACAAGGAAACGTTGTTCCGCGGTTCCATGGCGGCAACGGCCGACAGCGTCGCCGCTGACACGCTCGACGCCATCGAGCCGCTCCGCGACGCGGGGAACGACGTTCGCGCGGCCCTGCGGACCGCGGCCTCCCGGCTGGTGCGGATCTGCTCGGGCGAGCGGTCGCACGCGCTCCGGTCGCTGGCTTACGCCGAGCTCGCCGCGTTCCCGGAGCTGGCGGTCACCATGCAGGAGCGCACGTCTGTGCATCTGACCGAGGCCTTGGCCGACCGGTTCGCCCGCCTCGCCCTTTCCGGCGCTCTTCGCTCCTGCGACCCGGCCATGGCCGCCGAGCAGTTCCTCGCTCTGCTGATCGGGCCGCTGGAGTCCCGCTCGCGGCTGGGCGCTCGCGCGCTCCCGGAGGACGAACTCGACGGTATCGCGGAGTCGGCCGTCGACACCTTCGTGCGCGCGTACGGTCCGTGAGCGAGAAGGCTAATCACCGCCGGTCGGGGCGAATCTGCCGTCCTCCCGGTACAGCCAGTACCGGCGCAGCATGCGCAACACCACCGAGACCTGCAGTGCGGTGATCCCGGGCAAGGGGGCGAGGTCCCTGGTGAGGAAGTCGGCCATCTCGTCCTCGTTCCGGAACACGCCCTGGTGGATGACCGAAGCGGTGCCGGCGACGATCGACACGTACCGCGCCGACGGATGCCGTGCCAGTTCACCGGCCACGGCCTGGATGGCGCCCGGGGTGATGGTCAGCGCGATGACCGCCTCCAGTTCGTAGCCGAGCTGCGCGGGTTCCACCTCGACGCGCGGCCGGACGATGCCGCGCCGCAACGTCGACTGGATCAGCCGGTAGGCGGTGGATTGGCTGAGGCCGAGACTCCGGCCCGCTTCGGCCGCGGTGATCCGCCCGTTCCCGGCCAGCAGCCCGATGAGCCGCCGCTCGTCCGGGCCCACCTCGTCGAGGCCGCCGGGCGCGGCCGGGACGACCTGTTCGCGGGACAAGATCTTCTGCTGGTCTTCGCTCAGCCGGTGCAGGCGCCAGGAGTCGGCCCTGGTCAGCGCCCGCAGCACGAGTTCCGAATGGGTTCCCGCCACGCCCGGCACGCCGGGGATGCGTTCGGCGAGCAGTTCGCGCGCCTCGGCTCGGTCCGGGACGTGCACGGCCAGGTAGACGTCCGACCGCCCCGCCGTCTCCGCCGCGAGCTGGACCTCGGGAAACCGTGCGAGCGCCTTCGCCGCCGAACCGGACGCACCCGGTTCGGTCGTGACCCAGACATGGCGCGGATTCCCGCGAGCCCTCGCCGTCCACTCGACCTGGCCGATCACCCGGAGGATCCGCTGTTCCTCGAGCCGGACCAGCCGTCGTCCCACCGTGCTGGCGGAAACGTCGAGCGCTTCGGCGAGCGTGGCGACCGAGGCGCGCGGGGCGATCTGCAGCGCCGCGACCAGGTCGAGGTCGGGTTCGGTGAGCACGCGGTGAATGTATCAGTCATCTGACGTCGACAGGTGACTGATCTGTGCAGATTTCGATTCGAGGTTGCACTATTCGTTCGCTTGAGTTTGTAATGGGCCTCCGATCAGGAAGGAGCCGCGCCGGTGAGTTCCAGCCAGGCCAGAACGACCTCGCGTCCGATGAATCTCCTGCTGCGCGCGCTCGACGGTGTCGAGCGGCTCGGCAACAAGCTGCCGCATCCGTTCTGGCTGTTCGTCATCCTGAGCGGAGTGCTGGCACTGGCCAGCTGGGGGCTCAGCGCCGCCGGGGTGTCGGCGGTGAACCCGGCCACGGGCAAGACGGTCGAGGCGAAGAACCTGTTGTCCGCCGACGGTGTGCGGATGATGGTGACCGACGCGGTCAAGAGCTACACGTCGTTCCCGCCGCTCGGCACGATCCTCGTGGTGATGCTCGGCGTGGCGGTCGCCGAGCGGTCCGGTCTGCTCGCGGCCGTGCTCCGGTCCGGCGTCGCGAAGGTTTCGCCGCGGTGGGTGACGTTCGCGCTGGCGTTCACCGGAATGGTGTCCCATGTCGCGTCCGACGCGGCCTACGTTGTGCTGATCCCGTTGGGCGCCTTGGCTTTCCGCGCGGTGGGGCGGAGCCCGATCCTGGGCATCGTTGTCGCGTTCGTGTCCATCTCCGCCGGGTACGACGCGAGCCCGCTGATCACCCCGACCGACGCCATCCTGTCCGGGCTGACCACGGCGGCGGCGCAGACGATCGATCCGGCCTATTCGGTCACCCCGCTGGCCAACTACTTCTTCTCGCTCGCCTCGTCGGTCGTGCTGGCCGCCGTGATCACGCTCGTGACCGAGAAGGTCCTCGCGCGGCGCGCCGAAGCGATGCCCGTCGACGACGACGCGCAGGAGGACGATCTCGGCTCGCTCCGGCTCAGCCGTCAGGAACGACGGGGCCTGCTCGCCGCGGCCATCGCACTGGCCGTCTTCGTGGTCGCCTTGGTGCTGGCGGTGCTGCCCGCGTCGTCGCCGTTGCGCGGCAAGGGCGGAAGCATCATCGAGTCACCGTTGCTGACCTCCATCTCGATCTTCCTCGCGCTCGGCTTCCTCGCCGCGGGCTGGGCCTACGGCAAGGTCGCCGGGTCGGTGACGAGCAGCCGTGACATCCCGGGGTTCATGGCGCACGGATTTCGTGAGATGGCGCCGATCCTGGTGCTGTTCTTCGCCATCTCCCAGTTCCTGGCCTACTTCAAATGGACCGGCATCGGCGAGATCACCGCGATCAACGGTGCCGGCCTGCTCAAATCCGCCGGGGTCTCCGGACCGGTCATCATGCTGGGCATCCTGGTCGTGGTGACCCTGGTGAACCTGATCGTCACCAGCGGCTCCGCCCAGTGGGCGCTGATCGGCCCGGTGTTCGTGCCGATGCTGATGTTGCTGGACATCCCGCCGGAGACCACGCAGGCGCTGTACCGCATCGCGGATTCGTGCACGAACGCGATCACCCCGATGAGCCCGTATTTCGTGATGGCGCTGGGTTTCCTGCAGCGTTACCGGCGTTCGGCCGGGATCGGCACGCTGTTCTCGATGACGGTCCCGCTCTCGTTCGCCCTGCTGGTGGTGTGGACGTTGCTGTTCTTCGTGTTCTGGGTGTTCGGCATCCCGCTCGGCCCCAGCGCCCCCGTTCGTTAGGAAGGGATTCTCTTGTCACACACGGATTGGTCCCGGCAGGCACTGCCCGCCATGCTCGACGATCTCCGGAGCATCGTCGAACTGGAGACGCACAGCTACGACAAACCGATGCTGGACAAAGGCATCGACACCATCCGGGCCTGGGTCTTCGACCGTCTCGGCGCACCCGACACCGAGGCCCGCCACACCGACCCGGTCCGGGGCGACGTGCTCGAACTGGGTTACGCCGGGACGGCGCCGGGAACGGTACTGCTGCTGAGTCACTACGACACCGTCTGGCCGACGGGCACGCTCGCCGGATGGCCGTACACCGACGAGGACGGCCGCGTCACCGGTCCGGGCGCGTTCGACATGAAACTCGGCCTGGTGCAATCGGTTTGGGCGCTGCGGGGCCTCCGCGAACTCGGCCTTCCGCATCCGTCGGTCAAGTTCCTCTTCAACGGCGACGAGGAGATCGGCAGCCCCCACTCGCGGCCGTACATCGAAGCGGCCAGCGAAGGCGCGCTGGCCACCCTCGTCTTCGAGGCGTCGCTGGACGGCAAGCTGAAGACCGCGCGCAAGGGCGTCGGCCTGTTCGACGTGACCGCCACCGGCGTCGAAGCGCACGCGGGCCTCGACCCGTACGCGGGAGCGAGCGCGATCCACGCCCTCGCCGGGATCGTCGGACAGCTGGCGTCCGCGGGCTCGCGCGAGCTGGGGACCACGGTCAACGTCGGCACCATCTCCGGTGGTACCGGCCGTAACGTGACCGCGGGCGGCGCTGGCTGCGGCGTCGACGTCCGCGTCGCCGAACCGTCCGAAATGGACCGGATCGACAAGCTGTTCGCCGGTCTGGAAGCCGCCGATCCCCGCGTGAGCATCTCGGTCGAAGGGGAGTGGAACCGGCCGCCGATGACACCGAACGACCCGTCGCGGGCACTGTTCGCCACCGCGCGGAACGTGGCCGCCGAAGCGGGCTGGGAGCTGGAGGAGACCGCGGTGGGAGGGGCGAGCGACGGCAACTTCGTGTCCGCGCTGGGCCGCCCGGTGCTCGACGGGCTCGGTGCCGTCGGCGGCGGTGCCCACGCACGCGACGAGCACATCCTCGTGAGGCACATCCCGGAACGGACGGCGCTGGTGATCGGGCTGATCGCGGCACTCGTCTGACAAGCGGGGCGATCCGAGGTTTCGACGACCGCCGAACGTGGTAGCCCCCGTGTGTCAAGGCCCGCGTGGTTGGGGAGTGACGCCATGTCGTCCACGGAATCCACAATGGACAAAGGAGCCGTCGTCGCAGGCTATGACGGCTCCGAGGAAGCGCGGAAGGCCGTGCGCTGGGCCGCGGAGGAAGCCGCCGCCCGCGGTCGCGGATTGGTCGTCGCCCATGTCGTCGGGTTCCCGCCCGTGCCCGAAGCCCTCCCCGGTGGCGGGGCTTGGCCGCGGCCGGGATTTCTCGAAGCAGGGCAGGAAACAGCGCAGCGGCACGCCGAGGCCATGCTCGGCGACATCGCGCGGGAATGCCGCCGGGCATGGCCGGAGCTGACCGTTTCGACGCGGCTGTTGTCCGGCCGCGCGCCCGACGAGCTGGCCCGCGCCGCGGAGAACGCGGAGCTGCTGGTCATCGGGTCGTCGGGGCTCACCGCGCTGCCCAGGCTCCTGGTCGGCTCGACGGCCAACGAGCTCCTGCACGACTACCACCGGCCCATCGTGGTCGTGCGCACCGGCGAGGCGGAGGGCGACCGGAACGTGGTGGTCGGCGTCGACGGATCGGAGACCAGCAGGGAAGCCATCGGGTTCGCCTACGACTTCGCCGACCGGCACGGCCGCGCGCTGGTGGCCTTGCACGTGTGGTCCGACCTTCCGCTCGAAGCGATGGCCGTGACGCCCACCGAGCACGACAGGGAGCTCATCGAGGAACGGGGAAAGCCCCTGCTCGACGAAGCGCTGGCCGGATATCGGGAGCGGTATCCGGACGTTCCCGTGCACCGCGTGATCGCGGTCGACCGGCCCGCTCACGCGCTGGCGGAACAAGCCGAGGGGGCCGCGCTGCTCGTCGTCGGCAGTCATGGGCGCGGGCCGCTGCGCCGGGCTCTTCTGGGCTCGGTCAGCCGCGCGATGGTCCACCACGCGCCGTGTCCCGTCGCCGTGGTCCGTCATCACGAACGGCGTGACTACCCGAAGTCGCGCGGTTGAATCCCGCGGGACCGGGTGAACGACCAAGTCCACGCTTCCCGGTGGCAAGGCCCGGGTGACGCTGCCGACAGAGCTGCCCCGTCCACAGAATCGGTCATGGAGTTCATGCGCCGCCTCTTGACCCTCGTCGTGGCCACGGCACTCGTCTCCTCGCCGCCCGCCTTCGCGATCGGCACGCCGACGCTGCTCATCGGCCAGGATTTCCCGGACCCCGACATCGTCAAGACCGACTCCGGTTACTTCGCCTTCTCGACGAGCACCGGAGCGGTGAAAGTGCCCTACGCGCAGGCCCCGGCTGCGGAAGGACCATGGCGGGTGGCCGGTGACGCCCTCGCGGCCGTGCCGAAGTGGGCGAAACCCGACGGCGGGTTCTGGGCTCCCGACGTGGCCCGGCTTTCCGACGGCACGTTCGTGCTCTACTTCTCCGCGGCGGTGGCTCCCGGCGGGGAGATGTGCATCGGTGTCGCGACCGCCGCGAAGGCCGAAGGGCCGTACACGCCCGCCGGAGACGGTCCGGTGATCTGTGTCCCCGGCGACGGCGGTGACATCGACCCGCAGACCTTTGTGGACTCGGACGGCTCGCGATACCTGCTCTACAAGAGCGACGGCGCCGCGGTCGGGCCTCCGGCCGCGATCTGGTCCCAGAAACTGCGCGCCGACGGACGGACCCCCGACGGCCCGCGGACCGAGCTCCTGCGCGCCGATCTCGCGTCGGAGAACGCGGTCGTCGAGGCACCGTCGGTGGTGAAGACGCCGAGCCGGTACTTGCTGTTCTACTCCGCCGACACGTTCCAGAGTTCCGGCTACCACACGGGATACGCCTCCGCGCCCACCCTGCGCGGGCCGTTCGTGAAAGCCGGAACGCCGTTCCTGTCCACCGATCTGCTCGGCGGCAAGGTCGACGCGCCGGGAGGCGCCGACATCGTCGACGGCCGTATCCACTTCCACGGCTGGCTCGGGGGCGGCCGCACCGCCCGTGGGATGTACCAGCTGCCCATCGGATTCCCGGGCGATGTTCCCCAGCTCGGCTGACCACGGATGCCGAGCGTGGGGAAGTCAGCTTCGTCGGGCGACGGCCGCCACGAACGCGTCGGGGTTGTCGAACATGACGTTGTGCCCCGCGTCGGGGACGGTGACGACCTCGACGCCGGCGGCTTCCAGTTGTTCCCTTCCGGACAGCTCACCGGTGTGTTCGCCTTGCAGGTAGACCCGGTCGATGCCGAGTCGTTCCAGGATGGTGCGCATCATGGGCTCGGAGCCCTTCCGAAGCCCGGCGGCCGTTCGGTACAGCGCACGAGGATCCGTCAGCCGCATGGTCGATGCCCACGCCGGCCCGACACGTTCCAGCACGCGAGCGAACTCCTTGTCGACGAACTCGTCCTCCGCGAAGGCGGTGATACCGCTGCTGCCCGCCGTCGGCGGCGGGAAAGGATCGAGGTTCGCCTCGGTGAGGACCAGCCGGGAGACCAGGTCCGGACGCAGATGGGCGAGGACGAGGGCGACGGCGCCGCCCATGCTGTGGGCGATCAGTTCCGCCCCGGCGACTTCAGCCTGGTCCAGGGCGACGGCCACGGCTCCGGCGTGGTCCTCCAGGGTGTAGCCGAAGTGTTCGGGCCGGTCGCTGATCCCGTGTCCCGGCAGGTCCAGGAAAAGGCTCCGCCTGCCCGCCAGTTCGGGCCGGGCCGCCACGTGCGCGTGGTAGACCGACGACATCGACCCGAGGCCGTGCAGGTAGACCCGCGCGGGTTGCGCACCAGGCACTTCCGTCCAGCGGACACAGCTGCCCTCGTCGTCGAATTCGGCCTGATACACCGCGTTCCCCCTCTTGCTCGTGTTCGATCGAACGCACGATACCTCCGGCTGGGAACCGGTCAGCGCGCGGCGGACAGGATCAGCTCGAGGTAGTCGCGCGAAGCCCGCCGCCACGATTCCAGTGCCAGCTTCTCGTTCGCCGCGTGCATCTCCCGGGGATCTCCCGGACCCCAGATCACGATCGGCGCGCCGCCCACCGAGCCTGCCAAAGCCGAGGCGTCGGTGAAATAGGTGGCGGCGGGCGCGGATTCCTTGCCGGAGAGCAACTCCGGCAGGCGTGCGGTCCGGACGGCGGGCAGATCGAGATCCACTTCCGCGCTGATGGCCGGATCGAGCGAGGAAGCCCACGCGATCGACGGCGCTCCACCGTCCACAGTGCGCACATCCAGCGTCAGAACAGCCGACGCGGGCACGATGTTCGTCGCGGTCCCGCCCTCGAAGGTGCCGACGTTGACGGTTTCCTCGCCCAGGTAGTCGTCGGCGGCCAGCGGGAGGGAATCGAGGGCGCCGAGTGCCCGGTCGGCGAGCAGCCGGATCGCGTTGAGGCCGAGCTGGGGCGTGGAGCCGTGGGCCGCCTCCCCCTTCGCGGCGAGCCGCAGCCAGGTGGCGCCGCGGTGTCCGAGCGAGACGCGGTTGCGGGTCGCCTCCGGTACCACGACGATCCGCGGCGTCAACTCCAGCGAGGCCGACGCCTCGGCCGCGCCCAGGCAGCCGATCTCTTCGTCGCTGGTGATGAGGACCTGCGCGTGGGCACCGGTTTCCGTGGCGTTGCGCAACGCGGCCAAGGCGGCGACCAGCCCGCCCTTCATGTCGACGCTGCCGCGGCCGTGCAGGAACTCCTCGTCGACGTCCGCGGAGAACGGGGCGCGGTCCCACAGCGCGGGGGAGCCGACGGGGACGGTGTCGATATGGCACACGAACAAGGGCCCGTCGCCGGAATCGGTGCCGACCAGCACCCACGGCCGCCCGGCGGTGGAGCGCCGCAGCACGCGTACGCCTGGAGTGGCGGTGGCGTAGGCGACGGCCAGCTCCTGCGCGGCGGCCTGCGCGGCGCTGTCGCCGGAGGTGGTGTCGTTGCGCACCAGATCGCGCAGCAACGCGAGGGCTTCGTCGGTCATGCGGGGTACTCCTGGGTCGATTCGCGGACGACGAGCTGCATCGACAGCACGTGATCCGCGGGGTCGCGGCCGGCCGCCAGGCGGGTGATCTCGTCGACCGCCTTGCGGGCCATCTGTTCCGTCGGCTGCGCGACGGTGGTCAGCCGCGGCGACGTCCATTCGCCGAGGGTGATCCCGTCGCAGCCGATCACCGAAAGGTCTTCCGGCACCGAGACCCCGGCGCGGCGGGCCGCTTCGAGCAGGCCGACCGCGGCGATGTCGCTGGCGGTGAACACGGCCGTCGGCTCCGCGCCGGTCCGCGCCATATGCGCGAAGAAGTTCATGCCGAACGCCGAGCTGAAGGCGCCGCGCACGATCATCGCTTCGTCCGCCTCGATCCCGTGCGTCTTCAGGGCGGCCCGGTAGCCGGCCTCGCGCTGGTCGGCCGTGCGCAGCCCGGCCGGTCCGCCGACATGGGCGATCCGCCGGTGGCCCTGGGAGATCAGGTGGGTGGTCGCCTGGAAGGCGCCGCCGAAACTGTTCGCGGTGACCCGCGCGATCCGCGGCCCGGCGGCTTCGACGTACTCATCGAGGAAGACCACCGGGAAATCGCCGGCCAGGCGGCTCGTGAAGGCCTCGTTGGTGGTGTTCATCCCCAGGTAGATCAGCCCGCCCACGTCCGGCACCCGCATCAGCCGCTCGACGGCGGCGCGTTCCCGTGACGGCGAAGACCCGGTGAGCGCGGTGAGCACGTCGACGCCGTCCGTCGCGGCGGCGTCGACCACCGCGTCCGCCAGCGTGGAGAAGTACGGGTTGTCCAGCGACGGGACCACCAGGCCGAGGCTGAGGCCGGTCACCTGTTTCCGAACGGGCGGATGCCCTTCGGCCGACAGCGCGGCATCGATGCGCCGGGCCGTCTCGGAGGCGACGTTGAGCTCCCCCTTGACGTACCTCGACACCGTCGACACGGCCACTCCGGCCTCTCGGGCCACCTTCGCCAGCGACATCCGGCTCCTCCCCGTTGAGCGTTGACGGCGACTGCGACCGCATCTTATATTGACGCTGTTGCGCTACGTTGCGCAAATTACGCTAAGGCTTTCGCCCGAAGGAGTCGTCGATGGTCAAGGTCCTGCTAGCCGGGGAGTCGTGGGTCAGTGCGACGATCGACCACAAGGGATACGACCCGTTCGCGCACACCCAGGTGGAGATCGGGTGCGAGCGGCTGCTGGCGGCGCTGGCGGCGGAAGGGGTCGAGGTGACTCACCTGCGTTCGCACGACGTGGCCGAGAAATTCCCGCAGACGCTGGAGGAACTCGACGCCTACGACGTCGTCCTGCTCTCCGACATCGGGTCCAACACTCTGCTGCTGCACCCGGACACCTTCACCCGCGGCCGTCCGACGCCCAACCGGCTCAAGCTGCTGCGCGAGTGGGTCACGAACGGCGGCGGCCTGATGATGGCCGGCGGCTACCTGAGCTTCCAGGGCTTCGAGGGCAAGGCCAACTACCACCGGACGCCGATCGAGGAGATCCTCCCGGTCGACATCGACCCGTACGACGACCGCGTCGAGACCCCGGAGGGCGTCCACGCCCACGTCGTCCGGTCCGGGCACCCGGTGGTCGCCGGTCTCGACCGGGACTGGCCGATCCTGCTGGGCTACCAGCACACCACGCTGAAGCCGGACGCGGAACTGCTCGCCACCGTCGAGGGCGACGTCATGCTGGCCGCGCGCCAGGTCGGCCGCGGCCGCACCCTCGCGTTCACCTCGGACATCTCCCCGCACTGGGCTCCGGAGGAGTTCATGGACTGGGACGGCTACGGCAAGCTCTTCGCGCAGGCGATGACCTGGCTCGCCGGACGCGAAAACTGAGCCGCGCACTCGGGATCAAGGAGGATTCGATGAGTACGTCACCCACCGGCCGCGCGGCTTCGGTCGTCGTCCTGACTATCGCGACCGTCTTCGCCGGAATGCTCGGCCCGTTGCAGTCGCTCGTCAACGGCCATCTCGGCACCGCGCTCGCCGACGGGCACGCCGCCGCGCTGGTCTCCTTCGGCACCGGCCTGGTGCTGATGCTGATCATCGTGCTGGCACGCACCCGGACCCGCGACGCGTTCTTCCGGCTGCCCGGTCAGCTGGTGCGCGGGGAGATCCCGCGGTGGAACTTCTTCGCCGGTCTGTGCGGCGCTGTGATCGTGCTCTCCGAAGGTGTCACCGTGGGCTTCCTCGGAGTGGCGATCTTCCAGACCTCGCTGATCTCCGGCATGGTCATCTCCGGCGTGGTGTGCGACCGCCTCGGCATCGGCGTCCCGTTCAAGCAGGCGATGAGCGCGCCGCGCGTGGCCGGGGCGATCCTGGCCATCTGCGCCACTGTGCTGGTCGTGTCCCCGAACTGGTCGGCCCCGCACATGATCGCGCTGGCGATCATGCCGTTCGTCGGTGGCCTGCTCGCCGGCTGGCAGCCCGCCGGCAACTCCGAGGTCGGCCTGCTGTCCGGCTCGATGTTCGTGTCCATTACCTGGAACTTCCTCATCGGCTTCGTCGCGCTCGGCCTCGTGTACGTCGTGCGGATGGCGGTCTCGGGCGCGCACTTCACGCTGCCGGGCACCTGGTGGATGTACTTCGGCGGGCCGCTCGGCCTCATGTCGATCGCGTTGATGGCCCTGCTGGTGCGTGGGCTGGGGCTCCTGCTGCTGGGGCTGGCCTCCACGGCCGGTCAGCTCATCGGATCACTGCTGCTCGAACTCGTCGCTCCCGCCGCGGGTTCCAGCCTGCATCTGGTCACCGTCATCGGCGCGTTCGTGGCCCTGGCGGCCGCGGCGATCGCGATGATCCCGTCTCGGCACACGGCTGAACCGGCGGTCCTCGCCCAGCCCGCCGAGGTGCGTCGTGGCTGAGGTGCGCGGCGTTCTCGGCGCGGTCGACGCGGCGGACCTCGGGCTGGTGCTGCCGCACGAGCACCTCTTCAATGACCTGTCCTCCGTGGTCGCCGAACCCGCTTACACCTCCACCCGGCGGCTCGTCGAGGCGGAAGTGGGGCCGGGCCTGCAGTTCCTGCTTCGTCAGGATCCCTACTGCTGCGCCGACAACGTGGCGGCGAAGGACCGGGCGAGCGTCGTGCGCGAGGTGACCGCGTTCGCGGCGGCGGGCGGCGGCACGCTGGTCGACGCGACCGGCAGCACGGCGATCGGCCGGGACCCGCTCGCCCTGGCGGCGGTGGCCGAGGCCACCGGCGTCACCATCGTCATGGGCACCGGTGCGTATCTGGAGAAGTTCGAGGGGGAGCGCATCACCGCGGTCGCCGTCGACGCGCAGACCGAGCGCATCCTCGCCGAACTGGACGAGGGCGTCGGCGAGACGGGGATCCGGGCCGGCGTCATCGGCGAGGTCGGTGTCTCACCGTTCTTCACCGACGGGGAGCGGGCCTCCTTGCGGGCCGCGGCGCTCGCGCAGGCGGAGCGGCCGTCCGTGGGGTTGAACATCCACATGCCGGGCTGGCAGCGCCGCGGGCACGAAGTACTCGACCTCGTGCTGGAGGAATGCGGTGCGCTTCCAGGCAAAGTCGCGCTGGCGCACAGCGATCCGTCCGGTGACGACCCGGGATACCAACGCGGGCTTCTCGAGCGCGGCGTCCTGCTGGAGTTCGACATGATCGGCCTCGACATCTCGTTCCCCGGCGAAGGTGTCGCGCCGACGGTTTCCCAGACCGCTCGCGCCGTGGCGAGGTGGGTGCACGAGGGCTTCGGTGACCAGATCATGCTGTCGCACGATCTGTTCCTGAAGCAGATGTGGACGCACAACGGCGGGAACGGGCTCGTGTTCGTGCCGACGATCTTCGCCGATCTGCTCGAAGCCGAAGGCGTGTCGGCCGAAGCCGTGGCCCGGCTGATGCGAGACGTCCCGGCCCGGTGGCTGACCGCATGAGCCGCGCGATCGCGGTGGTCGGGTCGCTCAACGTCGATCACATCGTCCACGCGCCGCGTATCCCGGAGCCGGGGGAGACCCTGATGGGGCTTTCGGCGAGCCGGGAGCTGGGTGGGAAAGGCGGCAACCAGGCGGTCGCCGCCGCCCG
>Ga0307518_10000198_pt1 | contig 45213 bp, 54 predicted proteins | sample 25_EM_MG_FD_203889 | JGI IMG/M metagenome (GOLD analysis project Ga0307518, IMG submission 203889) | Populus trichocarpa ectomycorrhiza microbial communities from riparian zone in the Pacific Northwest, United States - 25_EM | ecosystem: Host-associated > Plants > Roots > Unclassified | place... | reverse complement strand
CCGAAGGCCCATGAGTTCAGACAAATTGGGGCCAGAGGCCCATGGATCCAGGTAAATTTGGGCCAGAGGCCCGTGGGTCCAGACAAATTTGGGCCGGAGGCCCGTGGATCCAGGCAAATTTGGGCCGGAGGCCCGTGGGTCCAGGCAAATTTGGGCCGAAGGCCCGTGGGTCCTGCTATCTCCTCTGCCGAAGGCAGATCGAGCCACCGGCTCGTATACATAATTGGCCAATGTCTGAAGAGCAAACTATTCCTCTAGTAATAATCATTCTCTATTCATGATAAATGTATTCTTGAAGTGAATTCCAGCTTGGTGCTCCACTCAGATCGAACTTCAAAAATTGTAGGGTATGAGGATACGTTACTTTCTGTGACATCTTGTGACGACCAAGTAGCTGGGAGGCCAACTCAGTATCTGGTCAGCGATAGCCTACCTCGTACTAGCTTGTCCTAACACGTGTACAGTCTTATTTCTGTGCTCCCTCACTCCCGTCACCCCCTACTATTCTCCATATCAACACCCTGCACTTGCTGTCATTTATCTCTGAACGGCCAAGATCTAACTGTATCGTGTTCAATTAGCTCCGGTGCGCGGTGCTCCCTTCAGTCGCAAGAATGTACCTTTCCACGTGAACCAGTGAACCGTATCCCCGCATGCGCTGTGCAACTCTGACAGGCAACCTGCGCTGAGCGCTGCACTGATCTAACGCCATTTATTGAACAGGCACCACATCTAAAACATAAGCTGCGTTAGTCGCCGGATGGCGTCCATCTTTTAAACACAGGCGCCACATCACATACATGGATACTGTCCTTCAGCCCGATGCACATAGAACGGAGTACGAATATCTCCCCGTGCTGATTGCTAATATCCACCAGTAGAAGAATCTACCCTTGAAGCAACCTTGAAGGGTTTTCTTTTGAATTTGAACATATGGTTGCAGATATAATCATACGACTCCAGCTTCTTTCGGATTCAAATCTGCCCATCAACAACGAAGCTGGGATTGGTACCTGTCTCGGCCCCAGCTTCTCTCGGATTCAAATCTGCCCATTAACAACGAAGCTGAGATTGGGAAGTAGTTGGTACCTGTTTCAAACCAAGCTGACCATGGAAAATTTGTCACCTGCTTCAGGTTCGAACAACTGGTCACGAAGTGGGCAAGCGGTGTACCTGGCGGAATGACCAGTTTCGCTGCCCAGGATGTTCACGATTCTGAAGCATCTTGTACACCTTCGTCACCCCCTATCTAAATCATGCCAAGTCGCCTGTTGGTGCGAGTGATGCTACTCTTGGCGGACCTTGATTGGTGCCTATGCATGCTGCCAAGATGACAGGCCCACTGAAGCACCTTAAGTCCATGGAACCACATTGACTCGCAGACATATAGGGGCGTATTGGATCATGTGGCAAGTATTTGACAGATTGGTACTTCCTTGGTTACTCACTGCCATATTTCGGATGTGTTTTGAATAACAAGCTTACCGTTTCAGTGCCTGACCTGTGCATTGAGAGGTGCACCCGTAGGAGTATAAGAACCAGTATGAAATCCGTTCTGAAAGCCAACGCCCTCTTCAGACTACTACACGTAAGTCGTACTTCGTCGTGCTTTTTACGTCTTGCTTGATGCTCATCTAACAAATTCTTTCATAGCTTGAGTTTCAACTCTATCGGAGCACTTATTTATCTCGCTAACTCCAACACCTCATAGGGTACGTCCGGAATTTGAGGTGGCATTGTTTTTCTAACCATTAATCTACTTGCAAGCCAGGATAATGTCAAATATCACTCTCGAAAACGACAGCCACACCACTATCAGTATAGTCATGTTAGGCCCAGATTATGCCACTGGGGTGTTTCACACGATCCAGCCTGGCCAAGTGCAAACATGGGATAGAAATACTACGGGAGTCTTTGTCATTAATAAACCCGATGATCCTGTGGGAGAGGTTTGGACGATGGCACCTGGTCAAGTCTACACCTTTACCCACTTCTGAGAACTGTTTCGCATCAGTGATGTCCCCTCGAATACTACTTTATTTATTGTAGGTTACTGCCCCTGCACCGTTCCATATCTTATGATGCCAAAGTGATGTTTGACGTCGTATCTTCACTAGTGAAGGGATTGTCCAGTTGTTCACCGACAGCAATAGTCCTTGCTATTGGTGATGCCAGAAAAGCAGTGGCAGCTCCACATTGGTCACTACATAAGACGTAATGGGCGCGGTACCGTGCTCCAGTACTTATATGAAGAAATGCATAATTGGTTGTGCCAAGACGTCATTGCTCTCGATTTGGAAGATTACTCTTCAACAGCTCACCCAACGTCTTCGATTCCCATTTGTCTAGTAACTCTTGACCATCGAGCAAGGCTGCTTGGGTAGACGAAATGGGGTAATCATCTGGCAAGAGCAGCCCTGGTTCTGCTTCGAACCATGGGCTGCGCAGAGCATCACGCGGACGGAGGCGGCGCGAAGGTTCATAGACAAGGAAACGGCTTACAAGATCGAGAGGTGTGGGCAACATTTCCCCAGACGGGGTGTGCGTCTTGGTGTCCAGGGATATGTGTAGCGTCGAAGGGGGCAAGTTGGGTAAAAGGGGAACAAGATCCACAGCATCGACATCAACAAAAGACAACTTGTTAGCGTCTGGCAGTTGCAAGAATGACTGTCCGATCATAAGCATAAGTCTGGTATCAAGGAGGAGAGTGTACGTACGGGCCAGTTGGTATTTTTGGGAGACCCGCGGGTCTTGAAGATGCTCCACGCTAACCCGATCTCGCCGCGTTGGCCGTTGAACAAGTTATCCCTAAGCCATCTTGCGGTTGAATCGCCGGTCCGAACGCCTTTCGCCATCATAAATGGCTCAAGGGTCGTTGGGGACTCTTCGGTGTCAGATTCGGAATCCGAAGTGAGGAACGCATCCATCGCTTCTTCTTCCTCATTACTGCGCAATCGAAGAGGAGTGAAAAACTCGGAAAATGTTACGCCAAGACTCCAGTGGTCGATAGCGAATGCATCGTATGAACGTGGTCCAAACAACAGTTCTGGGGCGCGATAGGGGCTAAATCATTGACCCTCAGTTGATAGATAAGGCACTGGCAAATTAGAAGCGTACCCAGTAGAGACTTCAAAGAACATGGTTCCATCATGTTCCGGCCACAAGTCTCCTTCTTGCGCGGATTCTGTTTCATCTACCTTCCAAGCTATCCCGAAATCAATGAGCTTGACACATCCAGTAGCGCTGAGCAAGATATTGCTTGGCTTGATATCCCGATGAGCTACTTTGGCCGTTTCGTGCAGATGATCAACAGCACATAGAATCTGGAATATGATAGACTTGACGAGAACTACAAACCGTTTTTCTCGTGGTGTTGCAACTGAGGAACCATCTGTGCTTCCAAAGGATACCAAGGGATGCGGGGAGAATGTCGACGATGACAGAAGGTCATGCAGTGAATACGGGATAAAGGGCATCCACAGGCTCAGAGACTGTGGATTCTCGGTCGTTTCCTGCTTGATGAGCGAAATGACCTGCAGCACCGGTTATTCTAATGAGCACCCAAGCACACTGACATACGTTCGGGTGCGAAGCTAAGGCGATCAGTCTGGCCTCTTTCACGATGTCGTGTGGTTTGCGGGCGTACTCTTGGCTTGTGGTAGACGACTTGATGGCTATCCACCGCGTTGGCTCGGGTGGGTCGGCCTGGATTCGGGTCACCGTGGAGAATGGGCCTTCTGAAAGAATGTCCTGGAGGAGAGATTGGGCTTGTCTGGCTTGCGATGCATCATCTGGTAGACTTACAGCGCTGGCACAGAAGTCACTCATGGTGATTGTGCTGGGATAACCACCACCGAGGTAAGATTAAATTCGACTAAGATTCGCTGCTGGTCGATCGAATGGTCCATGCATGTTTTGTATGTAAACTGTACTGGGTTAGGCTGAGGGCACTGTCTGCCACAACATATGGTGTGTCGAATGTGGAGAACAAACGGCAGTCTACTCTGCATTTGTGTTTGGTGTGCTATTTCGACTACTACTACAATCTAGAACCACTCGAGAGGGAAACGACCATCTTCCATCGAGTGTCTGGTCTGTCTAGGGGAGACTACATAGAACCTTGCGATCGCATCATCAAAAGTTGTAGACGAGGATGACAGACGAAGAAAGGAAACTACTCAGTGAGTACTACAGTGTCATCCGATTGTCTAACCTCTGAGTCCGATCCACAGATAAACAATTACTGGCTGCTGCGCGAGGGGATGGAAATGTGGAAGAGCTAATGACCGATCCAGAGTACAGAAATAATAAAGATGAATACCTATTCGATATCAACTGCACAGACATGTAAGCTCTCTCTACATCTTTTGGTACAGCTTGGAGGTCGAGCTGAAAACAGTCTAGGAAACACACGTTCGTAAAGCGTCTCGAACTCATCTGAATCCGCTCTGATGGCCCCATGCGTTGACTAGCCCTACATCTAGCGTAAGTAAGTCATCCTAATCGAGGAGAGTTGCTCTGAACAGTGTCTCATGCAGAGTCCAAAGCAAGTCTGAGAATATCGTTTGTCTGATTCTTGAAGCGCCTCTCTGCGACGTTGACATACAGAACAATGCCGGAGACACGCCGCTACACCTTGCTGTCCAGATCCTCGATCCTCAGACCCGGAAAGCTATTGTGAAAGTTCTTATCAACGAGGCGGAAGCCTATGATTCGTGCGTCTATCCTGTTCACTGCTTATACCCTACCGCCAACCGTACAATGGCAGTACCCGCTTGACGAACAAGGCGGGCCAGAAGCCAAAGGATCTGTGCGAAATATGTTGTCCCAATGATGCCGAAGTCATCAAGCTGGCCAGTCCACCAGCTCGGACGGTCGATTCAATGTTGGATAAGGACGATATAGCGAGTGGTACGTTTTCCATGCCCCAATGAAAACTTATGACTGGGGTTGATCGTGTATTTTTTAGACGATTCTGATTAGGACTATCAGGGGTGTTCGTGGGAAGTGTCATTAGCAATACTACCTACTACATACATAGCTGGAATTGAAAAGGCTACACTTGTACCAGTCATCATCCTATGTCAGCGAGTGCCACAAAGTCTCCCCAAGTACCGAACTGGCTGGACGATGATGACGAGGGATGGCAGGAGATGCCCGTCGTAAAGGAGGATGACTTCACATGCGTATTAGACGAGGAGGATCAGAAGAAGTACCACTATGTCTCCCCAGGGAAGAAGACGGCTTCAGGAGCGACCGGGAATGCGACCGGGAATCTCATCGATTTCGACGACGAAGGAACCGAATGGCGGTCCAAGGCCGAGCAGAACGAGAACGAGTATACACGGCTCAGAGTAAACGAGGAGGACGACGCAGATGAGGTGAACCTGCGCACGCGATACCTCTTCGACGAGGACAAGGCCATGACCCCGCTCAGCCAGATGCAAACGACGAAGAACATGCTCACAGAGGCACAGCGTATTGCATACGTTGGTCTGTGCGCCCTCACGGCCAAGGAGATGGTCAGGGCTCAGAAGGCGGCACATCGCAAGGAGCTCAAGGCTTCCATCCAGAGCATGGAACTATGGATGATGAAGATAATGGGGCGACTGTACTACCACATGGAACTCGAGACCGCAGGTACTTAGTCGCATCTCCTCCGCCACCATCACTGAATCAAGGGCGCACACTCAAATCCATTTATCAGAGCAAAAGATGATCGACAGCCTGGATGTGCATGGCGTACAAGCCGGCGATCTTGTGCCTTCCTTGATGACAACCCATACCGTCGCCAATCCAGAGTATGACCCTGCAGAAGCGAAGAGGCAGGCGGATTCACAACAGCACAAGTTAGAGGATACCCCTATCAATGAACACCCGAAACCTCCGCAATGCTCTCCGTCACCAACCCCTACACGATCGGCCTTCCAAACGACATCCCGTGTCCTTGAAGGAACCTCCGTTGCATCAACTTCTCTCCCCGGCGTCACTACCTCCCTTTCAGCTGTTGACAAGGATGTCACACTTGATATCCGGTGGACAGTGCTGTGCGATCTATTCCTTATATCGATAGCGGACAGTGTTTATGATGCACGCTCGCGCGTATTGCTAGAGCACATCGCACTCAAACTCGGACTCGGGTGGATAGACGTGGCAAAGTTTGAGAGTAGGGTGACAGAGGCACTCGAGATACAGGAAGGTGTGGAGAAGACAGAGAATCAGGACATCATCGACGAGGCATCAAAAGCACTTCGCAAGCGACGGTACATGATGATGGGTCTTGCAACTCTTGGTACACCATTCTTCGTCTGGTTTGGTTGATCTACTTAACATGCATGCAGGTGGAGGTCTTGTCATCGGACTTTCGGCAGGCCTATTGGCCCCTGTCATCGGTGCTGGCCTCGGTGCCGCATTCACGACAATCGGCATATCCGGAACGTCGGGTTTTCTCGCAGGGGCAGGGGGGGCTGCCGTCATCACGACTGGTGGCGTCCTGACCGGCTCTAGTATTGCAGCACGTGGTATGGCCAGACGCACTCGGCAAGTGAAAACATTTGACGTGTTGCCCTTGCACAACAACAAGCGTGTTAGCTGCATATTAACTATTCCTGGGTCCGTCTATTGCGTGCAACATTTTCCCCACCTCACGTTTGCCGTAGGTTTATGAATGGCAAACTAGATGACGTTCGCCTTCCGTTCAGCGTTCTTGATCCAATAGTCGGAGACGTTTTCAGCGTACTATGGGAACCGGAAATGATCATGGAGACCGGTAGCGCGATCAAAATTCTCACCTCGGAGATCCTGTCTCAACTCGGTCAGACTTTACTCCAGCAGACAGTGATGACTGCATTGATGGGTGCCCTCCAGTGGCCAATAAGTAGGTCCATTCACGAAGCTTTACAGACGAAACAGTTGATTTGCACAACAGTACTGACGAAGCTAGGGTACTTGATTGATAATCCATGGAACAACGCCCTTGATCGCGCGAAAGCGGCTGGAAGTGTACTTGCACAGCTACTAATCCAGCGACATCTCGGAGTACGACCTATCACTTTGATTGGTTTCTCTCTGGGAGCGCGTGTTATTTTCTTCGCTCTCTTGGAGCTTGCCAAATCAAAAGCATTTGGAATCGTGCAGGACGTGTTCCTCCTCGGAGCTACCCTAACCGCGTCACAAAGTGCCTGGTGCGAGGCAAGCAGCGTTGTTTCGGGGCGTTTTGTCAACGCATACGCAAGAAACGACTGGGTGTTAAATTACTTGTTTCGGGCGACGAGTGCTGGTCTCAGTGCCGTTGCGGGTCTCCGCCCTGTTGAGAATGTCCCAGGGCTGGAGAACGTAGATGTAACGGATAAGATATCGGGGCATATGAGCTACAGAGCGTTTATGCCACTCATTCTTGATCAACTTGGCTTTCCAGTTTCGGCAGATTACTTCGATGAACCCGTGGTATGTACTGGCATCTCTTTTCATCTGTCTTGGCGTCTTCTGAACTGCGCCTTTCCCACAAGGAACCCGAATTCAAAGAGGAGAGGGTGGTAATTCGGGATGAAGATTTAGACTCGCAGAAGAAAGGATGGTTCTCGTCGAAGAGGAAGAAGCCTACTGCCAAGTCTTCGCACGTGTCGCGACCTCCGGCTTCCCCATCTCTTGGGCCACATGCTAAGTCGACTTCGCCCCTTCCTAATTCGTTACTTGAGGACGACTTACCACCCCGTGCGGACGCCGTGGACGCAGTTTCCCCACTTGCCACACACGCCACCGCCACATCATCTGAGCGACAATCAAATGACTCCGCACCAGATATACCGGCCCATGCCGGTTTTGACCTCAGTGCGATCAGAGAGATGATCGGGGAATCCGCTCAGCACAAACCCGAAGAACTCCACATACCGCACGCAAGTGAAGAGGGCCAGGTCAGATTATCAGCGCCACAGCATACAGTTGTATCAGCGCGACTGACGCCACCGCCGCCGATCATCCAGCCTCTTGATGAGGCGTCGAACACTGACGTGACGTTGATTGGGATTTCAAATGTAGGTCGGAGCACCTTGGGTTCCCTCGACGACGCCCAGTTCGCCTCGGCTTTGTCTCTACGAGACCGGGGTGTTCATGATGGTCATGGCGATGAGAGGCGGTCTCCTACTATGTATGCCGAAGAAGAGGGTGGAGATATTTTGGAAGATGATGGCTTGGCAAGAACGACCGATCCTTCTCCCGTTTCCCCACGAGAATCTACCACGGCGTCGTACCATATGATGGCCGAGGAGACGAGTTGGAGCACAAGTGTTTCTGGGGGCCTGCGCCCGCCAGGCACAACACCAGGTTCGTTTGGAAACCCATTTGAAATGTCGGTAGATGCACACTCGCGACCGGCAGTCGCGTCAACGTCGCCGCCTTACTCTATACCAGCGGGTCTGAGCACGTCGTTATCCTTTGGCTCGCTTGATGGTAAGATAACGTTGCATGCTGTGGAGCAAGATCCGTGGAGCGCGCCCGTAAAGGGGAAGTCACTATCAACAAACTATCTGTCCAATCCATGGTCTACGTAGGTTGCTCGTTCATTGTTGAGTGGATCTTTCCATGTGCACACACCGCCTACTATTGTTAAATCGATGTCGTTAACGTGTCCACATTCATTTGTTCCTTTCGTCTTGCCCTGGATGCGCCGCATACTCTTGAACCTTCTTTTTACAAGCACTGTCATACATACATAGCTAGATATCATGGACTCCAAGGAACACAATCACAATGCATGCACGAGCTTAATTGATGCATCTGTCTCGGTGGAGCGAAACTGTTCCCCTTTGAGCGTTGGTTCGACACCCGATATCACCTTCTGCAGGCTGACTCGATCACCGACGGTGTCGCAGTCAAGTCAATCATGCCAACAGCAATTTTCGAGACCAGCAGGCGACCTGGGAATATCGGCCGGTGGGGAGCCGAGGCTGTCTGAGATGATTTGCGTCTTTTGTGCCATTGAACGTGGGGATAAACGGTTAGCGAACAAGCCAGCCGACAACTTTAAAGTGTTCAGATCATACTACTAGTAATAGGTGTGTATTGGATCTTGTCTGGCCAATTGTGCCAGGCTCATGGCCACCCTCATCTTAGCAGCACTGCAAACTTGGCAGATTGCGTTGATTCGGGGTTGCAACGATGCCTCTTCGATGAATTGATGGCAGCTGTTGGCACGTTCCTTCAACTTGTCATGGATCATATATGCATTCGACTCCCGGCCAACTGGGGACTACAAAAACTGACATAGCCGAATATGTTTTAGTATTACAAACAGTCCTCCGAGGCAGCCAGGTCAGGGCAACATGACGTGCCGCCTCCAAAAAAAAAATATCCCAATTTTTATGAACCAATCCTGTGTGAGTTGGGCCTGTCCTGTGTCCCGGTTGCACGTTCCGCGTTTCCCTGCCCTTGTAAGCCTATATTAGCTCCACGACCGTGTTTGACGCCTTGTTAGGTCTCTGCTCTCCCTCCCACCCGCTCGTCTTGAGCCTTGAGCTTGCGGGCTCGCCTCTTCCTTGGTGTACACTCGTTCACTCGTCTACATTGACCTCTGTGCTGCACTTGTGTTCGAGAACACCGTACGTATACCACTCAAAAGACACCACCGTACTTCAGTACATGTCGCCGCGGCCCATTCTCAAACACCACCTAGACATACCCACCCCAGAGCCCTTCGAGCCATTCCCATTCGCCGCATGTCCATCTGTTTTGCTCACGACGCGCCACGTCCATTTTCCACCCACGCCGACGCTCACGTCGACGTTCACGACGCACTCCCCATCCGCGTATGATCGTACACCCCTTTCTGTCTCGCCCAATGCTTGCGCACTCCCAGGGCGCCATGAGCGAGAGCTGTTCGTAGACAATGTCCCCCCTCCGTCTCATCATAGACCGTCCTCTACTTCCCACCCCTCCCACTCGCGGCGCGCACGTGCACCGAGTCCTAAAGGGGGCTACTTCCACCCGCGCGCATACGAAGCATGCGCGCCCGAGCTCCTCCCTCCGGCCGCTTGGTCAACATCTGTATCGTCACCAGGTCACTCCCCCCCTCCGCCGTTTCCTCTGCCCCTACTTATATTTGACAATCCCCACAACCTTTCTCCAGACTCTGAGAGTTCCTCATCGGACAGTCAAGTCACGACCCCGTCAGACGACGATCCGGATCCAGTTTCGCATCACCATGCTATGTCTGTGCGCTATGCTACGCCATCTACTACCACCGCATATCCATCGGCACGTTATACCAGTTCTCCGGTGATACCCAACCCGTACTTGTCTTCTGAAGAATCAGCACTATCATATCTACCCGACCACTACCGACAATCGCCCGCCACGAAAGAGTGGAAGGCAGGACGAAGATCAAGTGATAATTCCTCAAGTAGGAACCAAAGGAACCCTCGACAGGAGGTCTCCGATCACCACAATTTCACGTACCCATCCCTCGATTTCGGGGGTTGTCTAGGGGGATTCTGAGCCTTCGCATTGCCATTTATCCGAAAAACCTCCCATTCGATTTATTTCCGAACCGGTCGGGTATTTGGAATCCATGGAACTATCTCGCCTCCTTCACCCGCCGATCACAACCGGCCCATCAATATCATTGGTAAATGATGATATCGGGCATACTTTTGATACAGATAATCTGTGTTTTTCGTGTTCGCACACTGAGCAGTGTTGTTTGCACATACGCTACCGAGGCTTAAACGACTCTCTAGGCGGATGATACCTTACACGATCCCAGACGACAATGTATACCCATACCCCCGTGTACACTACATCCACATGCAGAGCTTACACTGTAGCATCACCACCCTTTGTCGTTCCTTTGGACCTGTTTGTGTTATTTATATCATCATCCTGACAAACGCCCAACACGAGGCGTTGGAAGCAATGTGGTGTGACAAAACGGACTCGTGCAAGGTACCCTGATGTGGTCATAAATTGATGTCCTCCGTCAGATGAACAGTGGTGTGCACATATGGGCCAACAGTGCGGCGACTTATGGCGTGGAATGTGGCCAACTGACTAGTATGCGGCAAATTTTATGCACTGGCAGAAATAGCTCTTGCCGACCTGTGTTCCCACTGTGTTGTCAGTCTGTGTGGCAATTAGCATTGTAAAGGTGGTGTGGGAGAGGTGCTAGCTGTTGCTGTGGCCTGAACCTTTTAATGACATTGGCAATTGGAGTGGGAATGTCGCCACTCTACAGTACCGCATCCTGAAGTCAACAGTTGGGCTAATGAGTGACAGCTGGACAGTTGCAGAGCGGACAGGAACGGACAGGGTTTCCCGTGATAGAATCAGTGCGATTGCGTGGACATACTGTATGTAGCCTAACGCTGTGGCTCGGACACCTATGGTATGGTTCAAGGGATCGTTTCGGAATGAGCACACCGCGATTCATACCCGTACGTGTCGCCGTCGGAAGCGATTGCTGTCAGATATGGGATACCCGCATATCATAAGATGCCTTGCATCGTTTTTTGATCCTCGATGGCCTCTTCACGATCTTCCATGGAAGCTTTTGACTCCAAAAGCGGAGCTGCAAGCGATGACGATCGACGAAAAATGACTCACTTCCACTTCAACTCAAATGGCGGATATTGTCCATCTCGTACTTGTGTGATTCGGGTGAGGTTCAGGACAAGTGCATCAATAATGGGGGCACGATCTTGCTAAGAGGCGATGGCATTGACCGAAAGATGGAATGTGCATCGTGTGCACATGCATGCGCAGTCGCCGATTGGCACAAATGCAGGATAGAAGCTCAGTTTTTCATGGCCCGTATGACACATTGTTGGGTGTGCAAGCATTCCAGCATTATGATAGACCCTAGCCGACCATTACGAACATAGCGGTTAGATAGCTTCGAAGCGCCCAACCCACTCACCTCCTCGCGGAAATTGAACATTCGAAAACGCCTTAGCTTGTTGCCAAGAGGGGGGGACTTACATTAGCAAATTCTCCGCTTAACCTTGATGTCAAAGTTCATGAAATGAGTTCATTTTGACGAATGTTCCTATTACATGGGACGGCGTCGAGAAGACAGACCCCTCTCCATGAGGAACAAAGGAAATGTGCATGTGAAGTTGTGAGGGATCTGAGCAAGTAAGTATGAGGTCATGACACATTTGCGCCACAGACACCACAACTGGCAAAGACATATCGCCTAAGACAAACCGGACAATGCAGGTCTCCTTCAGCGTGGCCAACATGCATCTATGTTATGTTTCATTGCTGTGGGGACAACCATCCTGTGGAAAATGTCGAAATGTGCAGTGTACACGCCAACAGTGCACGGCCTGAACCTTCCGAGGGTCAGTGCGCAGGTTTTCGACTCAGAGAGGCGTGGGAATTTGAATCTTCGCAATGCTGAATCAACGAACTTTCCTCCCGCTTCCCCTTCTCCGCTACCACCACCGCCACGACAAACGTCGTCACATACATCCACATCAACTCGAAACACTTTTGACACTCGATGGCTCGTACTAAGGTGCGCTTCGCCCTGCGTCATTATGGTGGTATTTTATTTATCCCTGCCCGCTGTAGCAAACCGCCCGCAAGACTACCGGAGGTAAGATAAGCGTGATATCATTCTCCCGCCGTCTTAGTCAGTCAAACTCCACTACCAGGCAAGGCTCCCCGTAAACAACTCGCCACCAAGGCTGCCAGGAAGACCGCCACCGCCGTATGTCGTCCCCATCCACATCCCTTCGCCCATACTCAGCATTTGTGGCACTTTCCAATATAGGCCCCCACTGGTGGTGTCAAGAAGCCCCATCGCTTCCGCCCCGGAACTGTCGCACTCCGTGAAATCAGAAGGTACCAGAAGTCGACTGAACTGCTGATCAGGAAGCTTCCCTTCCAGCGGCTCGTCCGTGAGATCGCCCAGGACTTCAAGGTCGGTTGGTCGATCTTCGTTCTCGAGATAAGACTGACTGTGTCCGTAGACCGACCTCCGCTTCCAATCTTCTGCCGTCATGGCATTGCAGGAGGCCGCTGAGGCGTACCTCGTCTCTTTGTTCGAGGACACTAACTTGGCTGCCATCCATGCTAAACGTGAGTCACTCCCCTTGCTGCGCATTTGGTTTCCCAAAACTCACACGCTTGTTTGTTTGTTAGGTGTTACCATGTATGTGTTTGTTCGGCGGCTTACTCGGCCATCACTAACTGTACTTTTGTCTTTGTTTAGTCAACCCAAGGATCTCGCTTTGGCCCGTCGTCTGAGGGGCGAGAGGTCTTAAAGTTCTTGTCTGTAAGACTGGCCGTCCATGCTGGCCAACTGCGTCCACATATTTCAAGTCTTGTTTCCGTGTTTCAGCCCCTATGTATACGATAGGCCCCAGCGTTTTAGTATGTATGATCCGAGCCCCTGGTCTGGCTCCCTTCATTTTTTTTCTCTTTTTTATGTATTTCTTTCCCCCCTCCGAGCATCAGAAGTATTTCAGGCTTGTGAAATGAAGGGTAGAGAAAAATGTCCTGTACGGCTGTGTAGTCTACGATATACATTGCTACGGACCTGAGTTGAACACGACTTCAATGAATTTCGAAGCAGCACAATGGGACTCTGAAATTACAGGCCTAAGAATACGCGACCACAACGACGGCCAAAACAATCAGCAGATACTAATACACGAGTTTCGGGTATGGTCACTTCCTTCGTATCTCGCACCGCAGAGCCGGGATGATAGTCGCATCCCGGTGAAGGTACTCGATGTAGATATGGACCATAAGCTCGGTGTTCCAAATAGGTGCCAAGTTGCAAATAGAGGTTCGCAATCATTAGTCGCATGGTCACGCCGGTCTTCCAAGAGCTCCAAACGACATCGCAAATTCGAGAAATCAGTGGGAGCCATACACGAAGTTCCATGTATTGCGTAGGACAAGTGTCTCATCGGCACTGATAGAGGGCTTGTGCTTCTAGTACGATTATAATGGGCGGGCTGGATTCGTACATAGTATATGCGATGACGTCCTGAATACTCGTGTTCACCTTGTACCTGGAGAAAATAGAACTTAAGAGGTCCAACGTGCCTGTTCTTCCCCGCCATCAACAATCGCAACACGAGCGACTGCATAGTAGTGAATAGGATCTAAGCAATTAGAACTGGGACCATGAGTGTCCCAAACTGTCGAGTCAAACCTACCGGAACCATCAATTCCTTTTCCTTTCCCCTGCAATTAGTCTGAATGCCAAAGCTCATGCGCAACATTGTAGAAAGGTGTGTTGCTCGAAAATTCCTTTCCTTCATTGCGAGTTGGGGAGAATGCTTTGACCATCCATGGCTCGAGTGATTTGGGTCATCAGTGTTGCCATATTCAACGTGTATATGCAGCTTTACTTACCATAGAATCCGGCAGTCATGCATGAAGTAATACTATCGTCAGACAAGCAATACTGGAACTGAATGGAACCTGCCTAGGAGCATCAGAAGATGGAGCTACAGCTCGATTCTATTGGCAGATGCAGATGATTGCAATCAGTACATCCATAACGTTGCTGCTTGCAATGAACGTGTAACGGGGAGTCCGAGAATTGAACTCTGCTAAGTTACAAAATAGCTGTAGAATGATCAGGTGTACATAAAAATGCGGTCGGGAATGGACGTGCAATTAAAAGAGTGATACGTAAAGAAAGAATGCAAGTAGGGCGTGTGTGCAAAGAATCAGAACTAGAGCCAATCATTACAAAAGTCACTTAGTCTGATTTAGTTGATAAGGCATAATGGAGTAAATCGGACGTGAGTGAACATATGGAGGGCACAGGGAAGCGCGAAGAGAGTGCGTCGGAAGAGTCGTGCTTGTAGATGCAGGGGGGTGACGAAAGAAGCTCAACGCTGATTCTAGTCAACCCACACGGGCTCGACCTTGAACTTGGCTTTAGGCTTATACTTGCCTCCTGGCAGCCCATTTGCTTCCATTCGTATCTTGACTGTCCGATGTATCTTGACTTGGACGTCCTGCATCGGCCTTGGGATGTGACGCCCCCTACCAAAGTTAACACTGGCGAGCATTCAGAAGAGAGCGTCGATACCAGAATGTCCAAAATATAAATCTCGCTACGTACCCAATGTTCTTTACCCATGTACCATCCTCCTTCTGGTATTGCTGCTTCTGCGGAATTAATTCCAGCATCCACCAATGCAGTCCAATCCGAAGCTGATCATACAAGGGGGAAAGAGCGTCAGAGAGGTCCTCTAGCTCCTCACTCTCATATGTTCCTCTGGGGTCACATTGGATCACTGTCGTCTCAGGCTTCAGCTGTTGAAATTCCATATCTGGCGCATCGCCATAAACGGCTACCGGACGGTCGACTACGTGAGGGTATAGCGTCGCGGGGTCCAATCCAATCTCATTGAACATTGAACCATGGAAGAGAATGCCAGCATTTGCCTTGAAACATTCCCTGATCATCCATCGGAGCGAAATGCGTGCCAAACTATATCTTGCGCCATTCTCAACAGAACCACCACCAACATCTGAGCACGAACGTACAAGCGTTAGCGTGTGATGGTCAGCGTCGGCTGAATACATACCACAGTGACATCCGGCAAACCACACTTCTTCCACGTTGGTCTCCGTGATCGACTGGGAGTAACGACGCTCCAACTCCCGAACAATGTCCACCTGCGGGTGCCCATTCATATTGCCCTTTTCATGGTGAGTGAAATGGAAGTGGTGAAGCTTCTTGCAACTGCGGGGCATCTCGCCTTGCTGGATGCCAAGGGCATTGTCCGCTTCCGTTGACCGATGGTGAAAGTTCGGCAGGAAGCGTCTAGATAACAGGTCGGATGTTGTAGAATTGTCAGCAGAGTCACTGCCATACGTACACTCGGCGTTCATCGAGCGAAAGTGCATGCCTAAAATAACGAATCTTGTTGTTCGCCCTCGTGAACGGTAATGTGCGGGGAATAATGCCAACCGAGCTAACTGTGTCCCTTCACGGAGTCAATTAGCATGAGAGTGGCAGAGATCACACGAGCAACCTCGATCGCTCGCGAGGCTTACCAAACACCAACAAATTCGACTTCCACATCAATAGAAAAGGCCTTTTTGAACGCCCTACTTTGCTTCCAACCTGTTTCGTCGTCCCTACTGTACATCTTGTAGGCGAACGGGACCTGCTGGTGGTTACATCGTGGCAGAAGACCCACTTTGTGAAGCCTGACGCGGGTTAGTAATTGCCTACGGTGATGGTATTACCAAAACTCACATGCCCGCCAGAGCACGTGCTGTATAGGCGCCTCTTGAGAACCCAAAAAGACAAATCTTATCCCCTGCTTCGTCTGCAACGCATTGATTGTTGAGTAAACACTAATATATCACACAAAGATAGGCACGTGCAGTTCTGCATTATAAATTTGTAGCCATCTGCAAGACCGAGAACGCGTCCAGATGAGCCACCGTGTGAAGCATAACCTTGGAGGAGGCCGCCTACCCATAACGTGAGCGTCCAGGTGCTTCCCCACCATCATATCAATAGTCTTGGAAAACTTGGCCCCGGAGGGCGTCGCGATTTGTGTGGCGCTATACGTGCCTATCCCAGCCTGTGGTTGGGCCACCATTAGTGGTTGTAGACGGAATGAAAGCGTCGTCATACCTGGTAGTACACCATTTGTTGAGCGGGATCGTCCTTTTTCAACATAGAGAACAGTTGGACAATATTCGAGTTCTACCACGACAGTCAGCGCTCAAAGACGAATGAGGGTGAACATCCGCTACATCTGAATCAAATTGATCACCCGTTCCGTCGAAACAGAGCACAAGAGTACGAAAGACATGGGTTGGAGGAATCACGTCGTCCATGGTTTCCGACAGCGCTATTGGCGTAGCAGAGTCATCCTGTGAATGAGAGACACTCGGGAAGCCAGAAGAGGTATAATTGTTCGCGTGTGGCGAGTGGGAAAGAGAGGACAAGCCCTCTGACATGATAGGTTGTCTGGCGGAAGCCTGTAATTCAGCTCGAAGGAGAGGAGATTCTGCAAAGAACGCTTGCTTTATAGCCACGCCTGAGCCCCTTTGGCAGGGGGATGAAATGACTAATATACCCTTCTTTTATCCTTTTTTTACCGAGGTAACGTCAAGGACGCATTGAATTCCGGCCCTGGTGATTCGCCACGTTCTCGCCTGTCTCCTATGCTGTACGAGGCGTCTTTTCCGCCCGGTCCATTACTGAACTTCATACCGAGAGAGACGCCGCGAGAAAGGTGTACTGTAATAATGAAAGTTAAGCTTTGAGAGTTCTTGATAATCAGATAGTCGTACGTAGAATTGTTTGTGGAGGTGATGGTATCGTTAGCGCTTGTGATAACGTTGTGCTATCTCCGTGTAAATCGCCAATAGAATTGCTATGTATGTAGCCGCCGTCGCCACAATTCATTAAGTCGTGCGGAAAGATCCTGAAAGATCGCAGTTTTGATCGAATCTCATTATTTAAAGAGGTATTGGAACGTTACAGCAGCGGCGTCACGCGAACAGTGTTGGGAGAAATGAATCAGGAGTCATGATCTCCTGCGTAGCAGCCTTGAGTTTGATACCTTGCGCTTTTGTGTGGAAAGGACAACCTAAAGCATAGTATAGATTAGGCCACCAGAACCAACGAGCAGTGGTACGCAAGCTTGTGCAAGTCCGATAGGTTGCTCCAGTGTGGTCTGCAGTCTGAGTTGCGTCCGGGTGAAAGTATATCCAGTGCGGACTCACTCGAACTAGGCAAAGGTGTCAAATAGCTATTCGGACCAAAATGATTGACAATGCCTTGCCAAATGCCCTTGACTTTTGTTATGACACTAGTACGCACCAATTATGGGTATAGTTAGTGCAATAGAGGGCTATGTTTTGTACACTGAGTTAGTAATTGTGCGCACTGCACCGTACAGTGTTGGTTTACCATCTCTCGTCCTCATCTTCGTGGTATGGTGCTAGGAGATTAAGATGCCTTGCCAGAGACTCGTCAGTGAATGGAGTGGACCTGCTTATATTCGGCAACAGCAATGTGTATAGATCCGAGCGCTCACTTAACGAGAATTCTAGAGATCACACTCTGTCCTTCGCACCTAGAACATACTACTGGAGCTGGTTCAACGTAAATTTGGGCCTTCATCGTAATGTGGGAGGGTAATCCTGTAAACCGGTGTAATTGACCAGCCATGCCAAGGCGTACCAGAGAATACTAGGGTATGCATACATACCTCCTGAAAGCACGATCTTCTGCCTAGCAGAGATGATTTGGACCGTAATTCGCAACGAAGTCGCGCAGAACGCCGTCGAAGCGCCCAACGAAAGCTCGAATTATCCGGATAAAGGGCTATGAGGGATACTTCCAGGAACCCATTACGGATTAGGAATGGTACATTGTAGGTTCAACGGGTAGGACGCAGTCACGGGGTAGATGCTCCAGCGAATGAATATGCCATCGGCCCGGTGGGAAGCGATATATGTGGAGCAGTCGGCGGACGCACGGAAGCGAACAGAAGACACAAACTGAGAAGTGCGGAGTACTCAAGGTTTGAAATCTAAGTTGGGTGATAACCAGCAAGGACAGAGTGGCGCCCAGCGGCCACCGCTATGGAGTTAGACGTCACTGTTTATGCACTTACTACATTTCACTAATGGGAACCAAATAGAAGACGACGGGGTACTGAACAGAAGGGATTGTCCCACCAGCAGTCCTGTCGCAGGGCCTACAATATAGAAAAGATCAATAATGGCCCATACACATTCAATACTGTTGAAGTGTATTTCTGACCCTCCCCTACGTACCTTCAATGTTAGGAGTCCAAGACAAGCAATGTAACTCCGACGGTTAGTAGATCTAAAGCGGAGTCACGAAATGTGGCCACAACAGTACTAGTCGACAACCCAGAACTTCACGAATTTTGATAAGTTAGTGACCGTATCAACGGAAGGTCTCGAACGTGGCAAGCCATTAATGTCGCTTTCTATGATAGCAATGTAACGCGAGCCTGGCCAAGTCCACACTGTGCTCTGAGCAGTGCTCAGGCGCTCACCGGCACCAGTGCAAATTCGTTGCCCAATGCCATTAACGTCATGAACTTGCGATGACCCACCTGCATGCGACTTGTGTGCCCTCCTCCGCCTGTGCCACGGACAGCACAATTACCGCTTTGGTGATGACGACAATGACAGTCTGACGGCGTCGACGAAGATGATCACGCTGGCGGAACTTTGACTACAGGTGGATGTGTACCAAAAATCCAAGACTCACTTTTTGCCTCGAGTTATCCACTTCATTCTCATTCCTTCGGAGTAGCGCTTCATGGATCAGGAACTGCGAATTTTCCTCCAAGTTGAAAGAGGTGCAATTATGTAAGGTGGCAAGAAAGGTAACAAATGATACATGAACATGACTACGCATGTGAATTATAATGCTACAGTCACTGAACAGATCTGGTGGGTGTGGAACGAACGAACGATAGTTGGCACGCGGGAATAAGGCGAGCTGAAACCGGAGAACGATGGAGCCGAAGAAGCGGTGATAGGATGAATGAGTAAACCATGAGGTTCATGACGAAACACGTGTGGAAGACGAAGGGCGAGGCGGAGTCACGCCCACCTAGTCGATCCACTTTGGTTGGACCCTCAACTTCGCTTTGGGCCAATACTTCCCATCCGGGAGTCCCTCTGCTTCCATACGTATCTTGACGGACCGATGCAACTTAACGACATGGCGCTGTCTCGGTATATGGCGCCCGCGGCCCATGTTCGCCCTGACATTCGATTGAAGACGAGGAAAGGAAACGACATCAGGACAACGAATCCAAGAGTACGGCGGAAATATATCAGTACACACCTGGTTTCCATGCCCCACTTGTCATCTTCGTCTTTCTGGAATTGCTGCCTCTGTGGGATAATCTCCAGTATCCACCAGGGCCATGAAATCCGAAGCTGGTCATATATAGGGCTGAGAGCATCGTCGAGATCTTCTTGCTCCTCGCTGGTAAATGTACATTCGGGATCACACTGGCTCATTGTCGTATCAGCCGGTCCCAAAGCATCGGGGTTAGGTTTTGGCGCGTTTCCGTAAACGGGTGGCGGACGCTCGGTGACATGAGGGTACAATGTTGCCGGGTCCAACCCGATTTGCTTGAATGCTGAACTATGGAAGAGAATGCCGGTGTTGGTCTTGAAGCATTCCCTGATCATCCACCGGAGTGGGATACGTGCTAGAGTATTTTTGGTCCCATTCGAGACGGAACCACCACCGACGTCTAAGACGAGGTGGAGCGATATCAGAAAGTAGCCGTGCATGGAAAGAGCAATACATACCGCAGTGACACCCTGCAAACCACACTTCCTCAGAGTCAGTCTCCGCGATCGACTCAGAGTAACGACGCTCCATATCCTGAAGACTGGGATTGTTATGTCCATTCCCATTGATTTTGTCGTGGAACGGGATAGGAACCGAATGAGAATGCTTCTTGATACTCCGAGGCATCTCCCCCTTTTGGACACCTAGAGCCTTTTCTGCGGCTGTGGACCGGTTGTAGAAGTTTGGCATGAACCGCCTATACAATCGATCATAACTAGGTTAGACACTCTCCTATCCACAGGCTTTCTCAATACGTACGCTCGGTGTTCATCGAGTGCAAGGGCATGCCTGAAATAGCGGATCTTATTATTCGCCTTCGTGAAAGGCAATCTGCGTGGAATGATGCCCACGGAGCTAACCGTATCCCTGGGTGCAGGCGAGATAACCCCGAGTGAGTGGAGGTCACGTATATCTCGATAGTGACTTACCAAACGCCGACAAATTCGACGTCGACATCGATGGAAAATGCCTTCTTGAATGCCTTGCTCTGTTCCCAGCCCGTTTCATCGTCTTGGCTGTACATCCTGTACGCGAACGGGACTTGCTGGTAATTACATCGTGGTAGGAGACCCACTTTGTGAAGCCTGCAGCGAGTTAGTGTGGGCATTTGCGGCGGGGATAACGGTATAGCCTTACATGCCAGCTAGAGCACGTGCCGTATAAGCCCCCCTCGAGAACCCAAACAGGCAGATCCTATCGCCAGCTTCGTCTGCAGTTCGATGGACCCCAAGTTAGCATCCATATCAAATGATGAGGGAGCAAGGGGACACGTGCAATTCTGCATTAAGAACTCGTAGCCACCTACAGAACCGCCCAACGTGTTCGTTAGCGATAAAATGGAGGAACGAGGTAAGGATGCCCGAATGGCCACCCACCCATAACATGCGCATTGAGATTATGCCCCACCATCATATCTATGGTCTTGGATATTTTCGCGTAGAGGGGCGTCGCTATTTGTGGGATGGTGTACGTGCCTATTCCAGCCTTGTTGCGCCAAGAGTCAGTGATGGCAGACAGGGGATGAGTGCGGTAAGGGTACCTGGTAGTACACCATTTGTTGGGAGGGGTCGTCTTTTTTCAGCATGGAGAAGAGTTGGACGATGTTCGAGTTCTGGTGGGATGGGGTAAATATTGAAAAGACTACAGTGAAGGCTGGCCACCACTTACGTCTGCATCAAACTGATCGCCTGTACCATCGAAACAGAGGACAAGAGTTCGGTCCTTGTGAGTGGGAGGAATCACATCGTCAAGAGCCTGTCCTAACGCCTTGATTGTCGAACTTCCGCCCTTGGGTGAGTGAGAAACATTTGGTATGTCCGGAAAAGTATCAGGAAACGTCTGGGGCGAGCTCGAGTTCTCTGCCATGATAGATAGTGGCTGGCTGGCTGGCTGGAAGACCTGCAGTCAAAAGAGACGCCCCCTGGCTGATGCCTTCTGCCCTTATAAACCCGAATGCAATGGCAGAAGCATGATATTAAGTAAAAGTATCCACTTCCACATCCTGCCAAAATGGCCCTGAACTTCGGCTCAAGCCATCAATATTCAATAATAACCTGTACCTTGCCTCTGGTGCATGCTGTGTCCCACGACACTCCCTCCAGATTTCAGTTAGATTCCGTTGTCCCCCACCTCGAGTTTGTGCACTCACCTCCACTACGGACAAGGCGAACAAGGATCGATCCCCATCGTACAGCAAAATGCATCCGTTTGATCCATTTTCGGCTAAGCGTTCGATTAGCTAATATGTTCCTTATTTATGGATTCCGTGATAGGTCCGCCATATGAACAAGTGCCCGGCAGTCCCGGTTATTGGTAGCACCCGATGCTATTCGATGCCTAATGTACTATGATCGTAGTGCACTGATCACAAGATCCCTGACGGCTCCACAGCGATGGGTACCCGACGTGGGCGTTCAGGCTATCAATCCTGCCGGTCAAAGACAGACAGACATGCATGAGAATTTCCAAGCGAACCCCAAGGACGGTCCCGATTTGTCCAACTTCCTCCACCGACCTGTCATTTGTTCACGTATGCGACTATACCACTCTGAGGGAGGCGGGGCCGTGGGGGAGCACGATGCACTCTGCTGGATGGGGAAAGAAATTGGAAAGGTATTTGGCTGAGCAAGTGCTAAATATCGAATAGCTTGTAACAAGGGTGGACAGTATTTATATATATGGGTCACGTTTGTTATTTGTATTCAGCGACGCAGCCGCATTACAACCCGAGGTGGGTACTGTTTGAGTCAGAAAGCACTCGAGAAGCCTATAAGCCCCTATCCCAGACTTATTGCGTCGACTGTTAGTGATGGTAGCCAAGGGAATAGCAGACTGGCGCACCTGGTAAATACATCACAGTCTGTGGCCCAGACACTCTATCAGAGTCACTCATGACATGAGGCTCAAGCACTAAAAGCAAGTGATGGCCGTGATTCGGATACGCTACTTTGAAGTAGGCGCTCAGGGCTTTCGTTGGTAATACAGTTAGGAATCTGGATCTGGACAAAGACATGCCCTGTATTCCCTAGCAAGTTTCCCCCGACGGTCTCTGAAGAGCTTCTAAGCTTAAAATATGTAAGTATATAGTACGCACTAGTGAGGACGGTTTCCGAGGTGATCTTGACCGATCTTCAGTAAATAATTTCCGGTCCGTGGACAATGGGTGTTGACGTCACGTAATAGATAAAATCAATAACTCCAAGGTCACTCACACATTTAAAGTATGTATGTCGCTCGCCACCTTGATGGAGTTCTATGAGATCATGATGAATGTTGATATTGCTTCCCATTCGGGTTTGAAGGCATCATGGATAAATATTTCCCCAATTCAAACGCGGGGCGCCGGGTAACCGAACAAGCGAAAGTCACGAGAATGGGCATCACCTCCACAGGCGCCAAATTTAACCTTACGATATGAACGTGCGCGCTCCATTGGATGATAGGGGTCCGCACGAGATCTTGCCAGCTTTCTCCCACCGCATTAGCACCAGGGCAGGAGAGGTTTCCCGTAAAGGACTATCTTCGTATTCAGGCCAAGAGTCAAGATTTTCTAGGCTCAAATAGCTCTTGCGTTTTTGGACCGATCCGTATCAGCGACCACTTGATGCATTCTGACCGGCCTTCTCGAATACTTCGTGGGGGTAGGGCGTAAACCCGGGGTCCGGTTCAAGATCGACCCATACGTACGCCATGCTTCTCAGATGGAGCTTGTGGAGTCGCTGGTTAGTTTACAGACAAAGGGCGAAGTCACCCTCAACACCCACTCAGTCGATCTACTTCGGCTGGGCGCTCAGCTGGGCCAAGGCCCAATACTTCCCGCCCTGAATGCCGTCTGCTTCCATACGTATCTTGAACGTCCGATGCGATCTGACAACTTGGCGCTGTCTGACCGAACTTTCTTGTTGTAAGTAGTACTTGCTATCCTCATCATTCGGGAAATGCTGCCTCTGTGGAATAACCTCTAGCAACCACCAGCGTGGTGAAGTTCGAAACTGGTCGTATATGGGGCTGAGAGCCTATCGACGAGATCCTCTTCGTCACGGACACTTGAATGTACCTTTGGGTCACATTGGATTACTGCCGCGTTAGCCAGTCCCCGGTGTGGATCGGGGTCGGGCTGGGGTACGTTTCCGTAGACGAGCGCCAGACGGTTGGTTACATGAGGATACAGCGATGCCGGATCCAACCCGACTTGCTTGAACGTACAACTATGGAAGAGAATGCCGGCATTGGTCTTGAACCATTGCCTGATCATCCACCGGAGTAGGACGCGTGCTAGCCTATGCCTAGTTTCGTTCGCGACAGAGCCATCACCGACACCTAAGCTTCGATGGAGCAATTCAAAAAGGAATCATACCATCGAAGGGATGATACGTGGAGCAGTGACACCACACTTCCTTAGCGTTAATCTCCTTGATCGGCTCGGCGTAATAGCGCTCCAGATCTTGAAGACTGGGATCTCCATTTTTCTCATGGAATGGCAGAGGAATTTCTCGACACTGCGGGGCACTTTTGGACACCTAGAGCATTTTCCGCAGCTGTGTACCGGACTCGAAATGCCGCCTGCGTCAGCAGAACCCTTGTTTGACGAGTTGAATTGGAATGGCGAAAGTCAATTACAGTTATTCAAGGAGTACAGTTTGCTTACTACTGAAGTGTATTGAAAGGTAACACTTCCAAAGAAGGCAAAAGGTTCTGTCGTAGGACGTTCTCACGATATAACGAAGTCCCAGAACCCTCGTTTTTTTTTTTTGGACAAGTGATAAACATTATGTAGCCACTGAGAAGTCAAGCTCTACATAATACACTACAGTATATCGAAAACCCGGCTGGGCTTCGGTGGAAAATGCTCTTACGCACACCCCACTCTAGTGAGTGGGGTAGTGTGGGGCTCCGTGCACCGCCAAAAGTCCCCGGTGAGCAGGGGGTCATGGCGGCTTGATACCCACTAAAACCCCTGTGTTCGTGATCCAGTCCTCTGTCAGATCTGGGGAGGTTTGGAGGAGTGAGGGATACCATGTCCTCTTCACTATCTCTTGTGTGACTGGTTTTCTATTCCACTTTGAAGCTATGTATCGGTCTAGGGAGAGTCGGTGGTTAATCTTGTTGTACCATCGTGTTTTCACTGCCTCGTTTGTGTGGAGTGTTTCCTGTATAACTCGCTCGCAGCGGAGCACCCAGATAAGGTGGGCAGATTCTGATAGTAGCATCCGTAGCAGGCGTGATTTCCCAGGGTTTGGGCGGTTGTCATTCTGAGGGGTGGGTGGGGATACAGAGCCGCAGCCGAGTATTGTTCCTAAGTGAATTTCTGGCCAGTCACCGAAAGCGGTCGGCCATATTAATTTTGCGAGTGTCCAAATGCTGTTGGCCTGTCCCCGCCCAGAACCCAAGGGAATTGTGGAAGTTTGGCACGAACCGCTTATGTGATGTGGAACCTGTTCGATCAATCAGCGGCTCCTGAGTGCAGGTTGCTGTGGTCGGAGTTGCACAGCACATGTGGGCACACAGTCCAGTGTCACTGGCTCATATGGAAAGGTGATACGTACATTCTTGTGACCGAAGGGATCACCGCACACTAAAGCTCATTGAACCATACAATTAGATCGTGAACGTACAGAAGTAAATGACACTAGCAAGGTGCGAGTGAGATAATAGGAGTTGATATGGAGAATGGTGGGTAAGGGAGAGACAATAAGTATGCTGGTGAAGAGCACGTTAGTCGACCCATGTGATGTTGGACCAATTGAGCTTCGCCCTGGGACTATATTTTGGGTTTGCCCTCCTCAGGATTTCCACCGACCGGTGCAAATTTACAATCTTATCGTGTTTCGGCAAAGGACGTCCTCGGCCCATGTTCACCCTAATGTGCAGTTAAAAGAAAGGAGAAACCACCAGTATAAGTACGAGCAACTGGGAAAGCACTATTGAAACACAAGGGTTCATTACGTACCTGACTGTTGTTTCCCACTTGCCATCATGTTTCTGATATCGCTGGCGTTGCGGCAGGATTTCAAGTATCCACCAAAGCCGTCTGAGCTGGAGCTGGTCGTACATCTTGCTAAGGGCGTCGCACAGGTCCTCGTGCTCTTCGCTCACGAAGGGGTGCTTTGGGTCAGCCTCCTGCTTATTGCCGAATATGGCTTGTGGACGGGGAGTGAGGTTGGGGTACAATGATGTGAGGTCTATGCCCATCTGTTTCAACTTCACACTGCGGAATTGAATGCCTGTGTTGGTGGCAAAACATTCCCTGATCATCCACCGAAGGGGAATACGTGCTAGACAGAATCGTTCGTCGTTCTTGACGTAGCCACCACCAACGTCTGCAACCCAGCGTAGGGAACTGTCAGAACATAATAAATCGTTGTGGAGGTTGGCACTTACCACCGTGGCATCCCGCAAACCACACTTCCTTGACGTCGGTCTGGAAATGTTTAGCGTGATCGTCTTCGCGGAAGCCAGACCGGTTGTCTTCCTCAGTTGACTGATGGTAATAGTTCGGCATGAAGCGTCTACATAGATGGATGAAAAGTCTAATCAGATATACTGTGAATTGAATAAATGAACCCAATCTTTACACGCGTCGTTCATCAAGTGAAAGTGCATGCCTGAAGTGGCGAATGTGGTCATTCGTTTGCGTGAACGGCAACGTGCGAGGAACAATCCCAACAGAGTTCACCGTGTCCCTGTACTCAGTGAGGAAACCAGTGAAGCTCATGTACGCGTTCGCCCCTTCACAAAACTCACCATACGCCGACAAATTCAACGCGGACGTCGATGGAAAATGCCTTTTTGAACTCGTTACTCTGGTCCCAGCCTTTTTTATCCTCTTTGGAATACATTTTGTACGCGAACGGAACTTGCTGGTGGTTCCATTGAGGTAGGAGGCCCACTTTGTAGAGCCTGATGTGTGATAATAAGTAAACGCCGTTGAGCCAGCCCATTCGAGACCCTACATGCCAGCCAGAGCACGTGCTGTATAGGCCCCTCTCGAAAATCCGAAGAGACAAATCTTGTCACCATACTTGACTGCAATTCAATACACAACAGGTGAGCATCCAGACTGGGGGGAACGTGTAGAAGATGCATACAATTTTGCATCAAAAACTCATAGCCACCTACATTCCCAAGAACGCGTGTTCAATAGCGCTGATGGTGGGATAGGAGACAGCGTACCCATAACATGAGCGTCGAGGTGGTTCCCCACCATCATATCGACGGTCTTGGTTACCTTGGACCAAAAGGGGCTAACTATTTGAGGGATTGTATAAGTCCCTATCCCAGACTTATTGCGTCGACTGTTAGTGATGGTAGCCAAGGTGGGGAATAGCAGACTCGCGCACCTGGTAATATACCATTTGGTGTGCGGGGTCATCCTTTTTTAGTGCAGAGAAGAACTTGACGACATTCGAGTTCTACCATTGGTGGAATTGACTCGACAGCGCTTTAAGCAGCGACGTTCGACTTACATCTGCATCGAATTGGTCACCCGTCCCATCGAAGCACAAGACGAGAGTACGACATTGGTCAGAAGGAGGGGGGATCACTGCGTCAGCGGGTTTCGACATCGGACCAACACATGTAGAGGAGATCGAGTTATCTGACCTAGTGAGCAGAGAGCGGGGAGACGAAAACTTGCACCATTGCAAGAGAGGGAACTGGCTCTTCTTAAAAAGTCGAAGTGGCAGCATTGGATTATGTCAGTGAAGCGTCCACCTTGCCATTCGGAAGTAAAAGGGATCCGATTCCAGTACAGCATATCCATGCACAGTACCGGGCAATTCATAGAATCGATCGTGATTAGGTTAGACGCTTCTCCTCTCCACACTAGGATTTCTCAATACGTATGCTCGATACTCAGATCGGGCGCAAGGGGATCTCTGAAATAGCTCGCCTTCGTGAGCGGCAATCTGCGTGGAATGATGCCTATGGAGCTAACCGTATCCCTGGGCACGATCGAGATAACCCGGAGTGAGTAGACGGAAAACACAAGAATAACCACCCATCATTCAACAGACTTACCAAATGCCAACAAATGCAATGTCGCCATTGATGGGAAAATGCTTTCTTGAATGCACTACTTTCCCTCCGACCCGTCTCGTTGCCTTTGCAGCACATCCTGTGCGCAAACGGGACTTGCTGGTGGCTTGTGGTAGGAGACCTACTTTATGAAACCTATGGTGTTGGGCGTCTGCCGCGGGTCGTATAAGTCCCCCTCGAGAACCCAAACAAGCAGGATCTAACCCTATAATACTATCAATGATGCGCCGGCTGCGCCTGCAGTTCTGCATCAAGAACTTGCAGCCACTTGCGGCAGAGTCGACCAATAGCGATGAAATGGAGGGTGATAAGGGTACCAAAAATGACCACCCGCCCATAACACGGGCGTTGAGATCTTTCCCCGCCGCATCATATTTATGGTCTTGGAGTAGAGGGGCGTCGCTATTTGTGGGGTGGTGTATGTGCCTAAGTATTGGCAATGAAAGTTAGGAGAGAGTGCGCCAAGGGTACCTGGTAGTACACCATTGCCCATCTTTTTTTAACATGGAAAAGAGTTGGACAATGTTCGAGTTCTGTTGGGGGGGGAAACTGTGAAGAGAGCATTTGTCAAAGTGGCCTCCACGTACGTATGCACCAAACTGATCGCCCGTAACATCGAAACAGAAGACAGGAGTTCGACCCAGGGAGGAATCACGTCGTCAAAGGGTTTTGTACCTTTTGTATCCCCACAACGGAGCCAACGTTTTCCTGCACATGCGGGGTCAGTTTTCGCTAGCCCCCACCAAGAGCTAGCTCGAGTTTGAGCACTCACCTGCATGATCAAGGCGAACTAGATCCAATGGCAAACTGGCAACTACTCCATGGTATGATAGGATGGACGGTGCGGTATTCTCTAGTCGCTATTAAACCTACACCGTGCATTTATTTGCGGGCTTTGCGCGGATGCGGATGTTGCTTTAGGTCGAGTGACGTCAATGGTTCGAGTTCTACATCCCGAAGTACTCGAGATCATTGCAGATAGAGGCAGGACGGAAAGTGTACGGGCAACGCTGTCACATTTGACTAGGATCTCTGTTCATAAGCACATAGCATAACGAGACCACATTCCTCCTATCGACGCCTGGTGTTTTGTCCGGGCGTTGGTATCCTGACATTCATCCCCAGCCGAGGACAAAAACGACCACATATTCTCGAGAGACAGTATCTGATGGGCATCAAGGGCATGCATGATATGAAAGAAGTTCTGGTATAAATAACAAACGGAGGGGGAAGATGTGGCACGGCAACCAAGGAGAACCGAGGAAGCGAATATTTACTGCAAACGAGCCAAGGACCACGGACCACGCCAACAAGACCCTTCATATCGGAAAATCGCCAGCTCAATTCTCCTTTTTACGTCGTATTCTTTGAGCGAACTCCTTTGCTCGTCCTACCAAATTCGATCCAGAGTGGTTTGGTGGTGGGAAGTCGATGGTGAACGCCCGGGCTCGTCTAGCTTTGGGAGCATGAACAATCCAGCTCTGTTCGGTGGGACCTGGATCATCCGTAGTCGTTCTTTCGATGGAGACTCCGATGACAACGTTGGTGTTACTGGTTACAAATAGACTTTGAGACCGCGTCTTTGTACGGGATAGGCGCCTGGGTAGCAGCGTTTCCATCGTCTTCGGGATTGTCTGACGGCCAGCAATGCGTTCAATCTCAGTTGCACGTTGATCTCCCTCTGGGTTGTTACTATCGCCTCCGCCGGAAATGAATGGCTGGGAAAGATTAAAATGAAACCTAAAGCTTTCAATTAACACGGAGTTCAACTCACACCTGCAAGTGTCCGATATAAAGTTGACTTGGCTGCTCTCAGTACTAATGAAGGCGTTGACGTGGGTGAGGAACTGCCTGCTTGATTTGGGTGGGACTGCGGAAGTCAACATGACATCAACTTCGCAGAGACCGCATACACACCTGGCCTAACTCGGAGCGATGGCTGGACGTCGCATGGGAAATGGAGTACAATGGTTCATCAACGGATGGATTGTCCAACGCTCGACGCTCGCTCGCTTCCTCCACTTCTCGGAATTTCTGTGTCACCGTCAACGTTGGCGGGGTGTCCAACCTACTGCGACGCACCTCTTCCAAGGACTCCAGACAGATGGGCATGTTCAACCGACATACATTCAAAGTGATATGTTGGAGACCGCACGTAGAGAATTTTCTTGGCTGGAAATGGTTGTTCCTCTAAAACTTTCTGACGTTTTTAAGGTGGGCTTCTTTGTGGGCGCGTTTTATGACAATTGACAACACCACTCCGCTTATCGCACACCAACAATACCATCCCAGAACAACAAAAGAAGAGAGGAGAAACATATTCCTAGAGACTGGAATGGCAGGTTGCTTTTCAGTGGGGCTATTAATGATGATCCTCACAATGGAGCCATTGAATTGAAACACGGTTTCACCGAGTTGCAAAATCAATAAGCCCTTGTTATGTTCTACCCATAGTCTGGATACCAGACCACCTGGGCTTGAGCAGAAGGCCGTCGATAGACGGTGGAATTCCGCGCCTATGATTTCAAAGTTTACCAGGCCGTCTATTGGCGGCCTTCCGTTATTATCTAGACCATTCTACGCGTTAACTCTCCGGAAACATAGACATATTCGGACATGACGAGCATGCACGTGGAAGAGATGAGGCTCGACGACGATCCTGCGATTATGGGCAGCGTGTGCCCTACCACCCTACCAGCCCCTCTGAATTCGAACGTCACAATCTAGCACCTATGGTTGAGCGCCGCAAGGATCAAGACTTTTACATGACATTCGTGACTCTGCAGGTATGTAGGATCTCTGCCAGTGGAGACAAACCCAGGACATCGTGGCTTATTTACAGGTCGAAGATTGTTTGTTCAGGGTTCCCCGTCACACCCTCGAAGCGCAATCCACCGTCTTCCTGGACATGTTCTCATTTCCACCTCCCCCTGACACCGAAGTGGAAGGTTCAAGCGACGAACATCCGATCCGATTGGACGGTGTCATGGCAGATGAATTTAGGCAGTTACTCAAGGTACTTTACCCAGGGTGAGTAAAACGTACATGCTTTGCAAGTCTTTTGGGTCAACCTCCTTTAGTCCCAATGGCCCGGACCTACAACGGGGTTCCGAGGAATGGATTTCAGTGTTGAAGTTATCGAATATGTGGCAATTCCAACAAGTTCGCACCTTGGCATTGCAGAAATTGCCATACAGATGGGTTAGAAAGAGTGCAGCGGAGAAAGTCGCATTGGCTTTCCAGTATGATATCGAGCAATGGCTTATACCAGGCCTCAATCAACTGGCCCGACGTCAAGAGCCAATTAGCGTCGAGGATGTACAATTACTTGGCTTAGATGTGGCCTTGAAAGTAGCCGCCATTCGCGAGAGCCACGTGTCTCAAAATCCAGGAAATTCTGGTCGCGTCGTCACACTGGGAACTCGAAATGCACGTCAGGTCGACTTTACGCCTATCATAAAGAAAACCTTTGAGTTACCTGGTGCGTTAGAGTTTAATGGTCTGATCGTATTGATATATCAGAGAAAGTGCAGATAGTCTCACCAGTGGTGGAATTGACGCTAATGAGGATGAGTAGTTGGTCCTTAGTAATCACGGTGAGGGTCAAATAACAGCCTGGGGAAAGAAGTCTTTCTAATATGTATCAATCAGCTAGTGTATCCATCTATGTTTGTATCTCATGAACGAGTCGATTACTTAGTGGTGGGAAGTCCCACCGCACAGGGGGAGTGACGCATCCGACTCAGTACTTGTTATTGTAATCGAGTGTGAGATTGTATGGGGAAAAGAACGCATGGTCATTCTCTCCGCCATACTCCATGAATATAACATAAACTAAGCCTAAGTCGAATCTTATGTGAAGTGCCAATGTCAGATGCAGTAGCGGCACGACCACAGGTACAAACCAGAGATCGCAAAGCGCACAAAAGAAACACGTGACATGACGACCTAACCACTAAAAACTTACACGGTACACGGTGCTCGCATTTCGCGGAAAGAAGAAATCGTTCAAGATAAAGTGCATCGCTACAATACACAAAACCATCAGTGAGCATGCCAACGACCACACGAGACATCCAGTAGCACTCACCTGCATGGTCGGCATCGTGGGGATCTAGGTGACCCTCCCCGGGCACCGGAAATGCGTCTGGATCGGGGTCAAAAAAGTCATCAAACTCTTCCTCCTCTTCGTCCTCCCATTCATCGTCTTCAAATGGATCTGCCAGTTCAAACGTCGAGGGTTCGAGACCCGGCATACCATCTGCCGCCTCGTTGCCTTCGTTAATGTCCCAAGCACCACCTTCGTGAATGTGGTCATGGTCATGGCCATGATCGTGGCCGACGGCGTGATTATTGTGTTGATGATGGTTGTGTGGCTGCTGGTCGTTATTATTAGGTTGCAGTGGAATATGCACTTCTGCGTGTCCATGTACCACATTCACGTGCGCGTGGCCAACAAGGTCACCAATGAACATCGGGAAATGGTTGTCAAGATTAGCCCAGTTCGGTTGTCCATTTTGTCTGGTGGGTCTCCAATTGAAGTAAATGCCAGTTGGTGTGGTTTGGAGGCACGATATAAAGGAGAGGAAATAGGATTCTTCGAATTTGCCGGTGAGGCGGCTGACGACAAAACCTGGATAGGACGGAAAATCGGCAGTGAATCTCCCCATGTCCATCTCGGGGGAAATCAAATATATGCCTTGACGCTACAACGGGGCGTGAGGGGCTATCGGGCACAAGTGATAGAACGGAATTACCGTGGCGACAGTGACCTTGCCATTTGATTCACTCATTGCGAGATATATCCCCGACTCACGACTATTATCATAAGTTGGGCATAGGTTGATCTGAACGGCGACATCTGACAACTGGGCTTCTCCTGAAATGACGCGCTGGAAACCAGGTATGAGGACAAGCACGCCGCAGATCGTAAGTGCGGCGAGAAACTGGCCGTCACTTGATACATGCACTACGGCGACTTGACTGTCAGAAAAGTGTTACTCGCCACTGGATCGCAGTCGGCTGACCTGCTTTAAACTGGGTTGGAATAACTGCAATTGCGTTCATACGTGAAGACAGAAGGTTCTGTGGCTTCACGATCGAATCTGAGGGGCCAGGGTCCTCGTGGAGGACACGCCATAGTTTGTGACCGATGTTCTTCGGGGAAAACTGAAATACCAGGGCACCTCCCCCCCTCTCGAAGATCCTGAGCTGAATGGAGCCACAAATGAACGCATACTTGTCGCTGACTTCCACGTAATTGATAATGCCAAGACGGTCGTCGTGACGGGATCTCTGGATGTCGCGAATGGTTTCAACCAAGCGCCCCTCTGGCACATCCCATATATATGCGTTATTCTCACTAGCGACGAGTAATGTCGGGTACAAGAAGCGAAATGCTCGTGTGGTCTCTGGCATGCGGAGAAGGGCCCAGGCTCTGAAATGACCACGACGGGTTGAGGCGGGCCACTGCACGGTAACCTCGGACCAGGCTCTCAACATTTGTGCATCAGGAGGAGACAGTGTGGAACCTTGATCGTCTCCCATGTCGACCACGCGACGCCAGACTTCTTTGCAGTTGTCATGTCGGTTGACAACGAAGTAACCACGATCATACTCGCAATGTGCGTATTCGACGATGAAACTCTGACCAACTATCAAATGCCGAGACTGGCGAGTAGAGAGTACACGCCCACCGGAGGTAGCCCCCATAATGCATAGTTGTCTTTGATGTCGGTAACCACGATACCTCCGGTCTGGGAGGTGGTGAGAAGGAGACCGTTCTCTTCATCGACTTTGATTCGATGCACGCTAGATCCACATGCATACATCTCCCTTGTATGTGACGGTGCCTTTCCTCGCCATGCTCTTTCTATCTGCAGTGCACGACGACCTGAGGGGTTGGTAAGCAGCTGAGAACATAGATGGCATGCGGAGAATTAACAGAACGATTTCCAGTCTTTATCGCCGAGGATTTTGGATGGCGATTTGAGCCGTATCTCCTCCTCGGTAACAAAAAGGTGGTAGATGGCTGCGTTCCGATAGACAGCACTTTCGTTCATAGCGATGAGATCGTGCCATGCATGTGATACTTGAGAGATGGTGTGGAGTGATTGGATCGGAAGATATTCCATCGCCTTCAAAGCGACCTCTGCGGGGAGTAAGTGCAACATGTTGATACGCTGACTGTAGGATGGAGTTGCACGAATGTTGGCACCGTTGAGGACAAGTTGAGGATGTGGATATTGGCGTCACTGGGGTTCGGGGTTTGAATGTGTGGCTATTTTAGGCACACTGTAGATCGGCTTGCAGTTCAGTGTCGAGGGCGTCCGTAGAATAGCTAGTCTTACACAGGGCGCCTTAGCCTTCGGGCTACCGCGTCTTAGCGGCTTGAACTGTTCGTTACGGTATACAAATGAAGTTGAAGTTGCAGGACAGGGGCTAATATTCACGTGACTCGCACACGTTCATCGAACCAGGATTCCTGCAGTGGGATCTATTTTTCTCACTTATGCCGAAGCCAATCAGCGCCTGATTTCCTCTCTTTCCCCTTCTCCCTAGAGTCAAACTCCCCATAGAATCTCGGTTATGGCGTATCTCTCGCCATCTGCCCTCAAACATCTCAAAAAATATGCTTACAAAGGCGTAGATGAGCAAGTCCAACGCTGTCTTCCTCTCACCGTCCACTCACAAGCCACAGGTCCCTGATATCGCGATATGTGCTCACCCCGTACTGGAATTGGTTCATTACCCTCTGGCCGTTGACCGTTGCGCCTAATACCGTACGCCAGATCGCTGGAATGGAATGACGCGAAATGTTAAAAAAACGTGTTGCAGATTACCCTTCTCGGCTTATTCATCGTCGTGTTCAACGTCGCCACTCTTCTAATTTATGATCCACTATACTATACCGACAAAGATGGCGCAGCTGGTCCTCCGCAATGGGTGTACTTCACGTGTGTGTTCAGATGGCCACTGTTCGCTTTCCCTCACATGCTGCCACAGATGGGCCATCGGACTGTTTATGTATCAGACCTTTGATGCAGTGGATGGGTATGAGCATGAACCATCTTGGATGTCTCCCAGTCTTACTGCTACCCAAGGAAACAAGCGCGGCGCACTGGCATGGCTGGTCCCCTGGGTGAAATGTTCGATCACGGTTCGTCATCCCGCTTTCGTCTCGCATGGTCACTCAAAATGTACTAGGTTGTGATGCGATCAACACGACGGTAATTCACATGATCGTCCCATGGTTGTCTATATTGACATCCTGATCTAGCTCGAAGTCATCTTGGCTGCGAGAGCCCTGAACTTAGGGCGGTCATGGTGGACCGTCGCTTCCCAAATCGCCACGTTAGCAAACTTCTATCTGACCACATGGGAAGAATACTACACAGGCTTGCTTTATCTTGGTCCCTTTTCGGGACCGGTCGAAGGTATCCTCATGATCGTGGTGATCTATATCATCTCCGGTCTGTTTGGTAAACAAACGTCCTTCTGCATGTCACGCCGATTGTACTGAGACAAAGCGAAGGCCCCTCTTTCTGGGACAAGGGCATCCTCTCCTTTACCCGCTTAGATATGATACCCCAGGTCTCTGCAACCGTGCCAAACATTCGCTTGAACGAGGCATTCATGGTATTTGCTGGATTCGCCCTTGCATTCAACATAATTTCCAGGTAATCTCCAATATGAGCTCGTGTTGTCCTCATGATGTTGATTCACGAACAAGCTATCGCAACGTCCGTAAAGCCATGAAAGCGGCAGCAAAATCAACGGTCCAGCCCTTAATGACTCTCCTTCCTTTTGTGGTATCTGTCACCTTGCAAGTACTATGGCTGTTCAATTCGGCGTTCCGTGGTTCTGCGATCATCCACTCGCCTTTGTTCCTCCCTTTTCTGTGTGCCTGGGGCTTGCAGTTTGCTCACCAAGTGGGAAGGATGATTCTGAGTCACGTCACGAGCTCGCCGTTCCCCATGTGGAGTCGGGTATGGATCTGGAATGCCATTGGCGTCATTGATGCCCATTTGCCTCTTTTGGTAGATAGGTGCGTATGCGACATCTTTGTCGAATATCTTTTGTAACCGTGTCTTTACTAGGCCTCCTATTATCCAGTCAACGCCCAAGCGGACAGCGCTCTTCATATACTTGACGCTTGCAGTGTCCTTCCTGACGTATGCACGATTTTGTGCGCTGGTCATCAAGGATATCACGGAATACCTTGGAATTGCCTGCTTCACCGTGCGCAAGAAGGACGCCGAAGGAGTTTGGAGGGACACCCGTGATATTCAGCAGGACGGTTATGTCAAACGAATGTGAATTAGGGCTATGCAATACAGCCTTAGACTAGTACCTATGTTTAGACAGTCCAATAGAATCATAGCCGTCATTGAATCGGAGTCGAATCGGAGTCAAAATGTCAATTGAGCCTGAGAACCGAGGAAAAGTCACCTTCCACGTCGACCAATTCAGCGCACGACAAGAAACTCAACAATGGATGACGGTACGTCCTCAGCACCAGCCCCGACGACGACGACAATTTGTGCATTCGATATTTTATTCTGCCACCGGCACCAGTAATCCGGCCCCGTACGATGTAGTTCTTCAGCGTTTCAGCATTCAGCAGTCCGGTTGCACGACAGAAACCAGTTGTTCACTCAGATCTGCTAAACGTCCGGCTCAAGGCTGGCGAACCACCACTGTCTGTCTACTTCGGCATTTCGGCGCTTGGGACTCCTCTCCTCAGTACCCTTGACACTCAAATACCCATTTCATGTTTCCATTCCCCCCTCTAATATCCATCCCATGTGTTTATCCATCTCTCTCCTTCTCTTCCACGCCATTTTTTTCACCCAAGGATGATCCAGCATTGATATTTTCTTTTCCTTTTTTTTTTTCCCCCGACTTCTTTATTTCCCCAGCGTGGCAAGCACAAGATATGGCACCTTCTGGAATCATCATCCCTCTGAATGGCGGGGTTGCTCCCGGTGACGATCCGGCATGGAACGGAGGCGGGCGCTCGCCTGGACGTGACCGTGGCGAACCTCCCCGGCGCTCAAGCAGGAGCCGAAGCCCAGGCCGCGAGGACAGAGGGGGGTCAGTGGGTTTAATTCTAGCGTGATAAATAGGTTCTTGACGAGCTTGAATCATAGCCGCGGTGACAGTGGGAATAACCCTGGCAACAACCTCCATGTCTCTGGCTTGAGCAACCGTGTCGATACTCGGGATCTCGAGCAGGCATTCGTCAAGATCGGCCGCGTACGTTTTGTTTTTCTTTCCCAGTCCTGCTGGACTGGTTTTGCTGTACCTGCTGACGCTGGAGAAACCAGGTCAAAAAGGCGTCTGTCATGTACGATCCGCATACCCGTGAGTCTCGGGGATTCGGGTTCGTCACTATGGAGACTGCCGAGGAGGCGGAGGCGGCCATTACTGCTCTGAATGCCACAGAGTTCATGGGCAAAGTCATGACAGTGGAAAAGGTTTTATAAGGTGTCTCGTTGCTATTTAGCTGGTACTGACAATGCATCTCGATAGGCCCGCCGTGGACGCGCACGGACGCCTACCCCTGGGCGCTACTACGGTCCGCCCAAGCGGTATGCATGTGAGCTCCTTTCTCATCTTGTCCTGGCTATATGCTGATCGTTAGCGGGACCGCCAGACGAACGCCCTTACGACCCTCGCCCCTACGATAGCCGCTATTCCCGTGAGGGCGGCCGGCACGATGATCGTCGTCGCCATGATGACCGAGGTGGTGGTGCGCCTCGCGAGTTTGACCGTGGCTACCGCGACCATGATAGGGGCTACCGTGATTACGACCGAGGTGCGCGTTACGCTGAGTACCGCTCGTATGATGACAGGAGGGCGTGATCTAAGGATGAGAGGTACGATGCTCTTCCTCGCGATTGGAAAATCTTATGGCCAGTGTCCCCTAAATTTATGTATTTCCTACATTTTTTCTTATGTGAACGTTAGCTTGTTTTGCCATGGTTAATGTGTGATCATGATGGTTTTTGATCGGTAAAAATTCACGTGGGCTATTGTTTTGCAGTACGTGACGGCCAAGCTGTGGAGAATAAGCCAGGACGAGTATACAGAAACGTGAGTTCGGGTTCTGCAAACCTTATTAGGCTATTGCCCCTTTATTTACTTGTCCTTGGTGAAGTTCTGAGTTTGTCGAGGTGCATTACTCCTGCAGAAGACCAAAAATCTGTCAAAGACAGCGTTATTGCGCTAGCCATCTCTCCCAACGGAAAGCAGGTGATATTTTAGGACTTCCCACGACGCCACTTTAAAATCATTTAGCAAGTTGCAAGCTCGTGCCTCCGCATTTAGGACTAGCTCACTTTCTCCACTTCATTTCATTTCATGGATTCGTTTAGTGACAAGAAGAAGGCACCACCATCTCTACACATTGATCGTGACAGTTTCTTCACCTCCCAACTGCTGACACTTTCTGACTGCTAGACTACTTTTGTCGCCACCAAAGGGGAGCAACTGAATTGTTCGCACGATTAACTGGGAATAAGTGGCCACTGGCATTTCTCGCTACTTTTTGAGGCTCGTGCTGGACTAACCACTCTAAAACACGAGAACTAGACCCTTAATGCCGACCACGGCAAAACTAGAAATTGCGATGCGTTCGGACAACAACGTGTACTGCAAAGTAAAATACCGGATTTGAATGAAAATACCGCCACGACCATTGGCTTTTTTACTCCTTTAATATTCAGGTTGCAAGCTCAAGGTTGGTATCCTTTCTTTTTGACATGCGTCCATCATGGCCGAAGACCAAAAATCTGTCAGAGACAACGTTATTGCGCTTGCCATGTCTCCCAACGGAAAGCAAGTTGTCTTCGGGACCACCGACGGCACTCTCGTACTTTGGGATGTCGACCGTCGCCAACAGGTTTCGGCCCCCTTAGCTGCACACGAGGACACCATAAACTCTTTGTGGTATGCCCCTCACGGTGAAAAATTCATCAGTGCATCAGACGACCAGACGATCCGGTTGTGGAATGCTTCCACGGCAATGTTTGCACAAGATGCATATGAAGTCCACACAGATGGCGTCCTTCTTGCGGGTTTCCTCGCTGACAGGGAAACGGAAACCATTGTCAGTTCATCTAAGGATAACACTGTCCTTGTCTGGCAGGTACCGACAGGTGACATCGAACATCAATTTCGAGTAGCCCTCGACTCTCGCTTTCTCGTTGCGTTATCCAACGACTGCAAAAAATTACTCGCAGTTTCCAGAGAAGGAATAACTATCTGGGACACAATCTCCGCAGAACCTATCAAGACCCTTTCTCTGGAAACACAAACACTAATGGCCCTTTGTGTCGGATTTTCTCGGGATTCCTCTCTGGCAGTGCTGGGGTCTGCCGAATGCAATTTGCACATATGGGATTTAGACGAGGATAACCTGGATTCAGTGCCTCTGGACGGAGATGATGGACATCGATGCTACTTTGTTTGGTCCCCTGATGGGCGGACCATCGCTGCAGTGACCCCGGACGCCACCCTAAGGATCTGGGACGTAGAGAAGCGCAAGTGCATCTTGAAATCAAGCAAAACTAGAGGGCCCATTGCATATTCCCCAGACAGTGAAGTCATTGTTAGCCTTGGAGAAGACGGCTTGCTCGATATATGTGATGTCTCAGCAGTACGTGATCTGTGAATTACTTCATGCCTATCTCAGTCATGTTCACCAGTTATTACCCCGTTCTTCTTCTATTTTAGACGTAAGTCCTGAGGTCTCCCTCTTCTGCTCCTTTTGATCCAGAAATCCATGCGTTTAGTTGCCTGCAACTATGTCTCCTGGCGACCCCAGGCTCGAAGTCCGCGAGACCAGTCGGGAGATGGAAAATTGGCATGACAAGGTACGTTCAGTCTGTCATACAGCAAATATCTACTGTCTAACTTATTTTAGCAATCCAGCCCAGGACATCCTTGTGCACGGCGCAAAAGTCAATCAGAGAGGTCTGGTCAGAAGAGAATATTGAAGGCAAACTTGGCTAGGAAGGCTTTGGCGGATATGATTGGAATGTTGTCTCCACGCAGCCCCAAAGTGGATACAGTGGCTGCTGCCAAGTACAAAAATGTATGTTTTAATCTGAAACGCCTGGATTGTTCTAATTTTCACTAGCCTGTTGTCATTGCAGCAAACGAAAGGCAACGGCCAGGGATGCCCATGGAGAGTCCAATTGTCAGCGTAGAATTGTCAGAGTCAGGATCTCGCGCCTCGACTCCCAGCCCAGACAGGGCAGGGTGTTTCATGTGCCACAAATCCAAGTGACACGTTTGGCAACTCTCGAAGTTGCTCTGCTCGGAGTTCTTCCCTTACTACCCGTCCGCTAATTATTTGTTGTCTGCTCATTGCATCGAGAGAGCTCTATTGGCTCGACATAATGAACCTGACCAACCATTGCATCTCCCTGACATTTCTCACAAATTCACCTACGTTCTCTTTATCACCTTTGGCATAAATCAAGTCCGGTTGACCGATCTTAGCGAATCCGAATAAACTAAGCTCAGATGACCACTGCGTGAGCCTCCATTTCGTCAGGGAAAAAAAGATGGTGCGAAGTAAGCAATGCATGGCAACTTTCCAGGCGGATTGCGCCATCGGATAGTTGCACCCATCTTGCAGGCATAGTCAGATTCTCACTGAGAACACGTTCGTGGGAAGTAATTGGAAGGCAAGCAGGTCGTAAATTGAGAATCTATACGCATAAGGTCGAGGGAAGCCGGAGCATGTGTGATGAATGCATAATGGATCATAGTTCAGTATTTCCAATAACAAGAGTAGCAGTGGGAAAAATGGGCACATACTCGCTCACCTCATCCAACTCCATCTTTTGTCGGATAGAATTGTTGCTGGTGACGAAAAACGTTCTGTCCTTTCACGGACAGCATCGATGCATTGGAAATGTACAGACAACATCATTCGAAACTTCATCTGCAAGTCATAGCCGAGCAGAAGTGCTCACAATAGTCCCCGTTTGGTTAGCTTCATTAGTTAACATGTTGTAAAGTAACGTGAATGCACGAGATTTCCCTTTTTGACAGTGGGCTGGTTATCAACAGATCACTACCGCCATGATAGTAACAGCAATTGATATGAAAATGACCAGTGGGGGGGCCCTTGAACTGCATCTATGCCTTGGGACACTTGGCTGAGGGGAAGAAGGAAGCAATAGTATTGCTTTGGGGGAAGGACACTGTCTGGTGTGCTACGGACGTACTGGATGCTACGAAGAGATTTGGGCGAAGCCCTGGGGGGGCTTCCAGCCCGAAACGAAACTGCAAGGGAGGCTGAGCTGTACCCACACAGAAGGAGGGAGTGACGCAAAAGGCGAAGCCAAATATCCTAGCGGTCAAAGGAGCTCTACTCGACACGAATGGTTTCCATGGGACTATCTAACTGGGGGTTGTGTGTATCTGACAAAAGGTTCTAGTACTGGAGAAGCTTGTAGGTATGGTGCTAAAATCATGGCATGTTGTCGTAGGTAAAGGGTGAAAGCACTCCCTGCCCAATGCCCGAGGGACTGAATAACGTCAAAAGGGATGCCTCGAAGTAAATATTCTAGCGTGCCTCCGATGCGGAGGCTGTGGCCTTTGAGATTCGGAAGGTTAAATTGGGTTGTGAGTTTGTTGATTTTGCTGGTAAGTTCTTTTTTACTTAATGGTCGTTGTTTGCCGCTGGAGTGGGTCCAAGAGAAGAGGTGCTCGTTTGAGGTGACGGCGTTGATACGGAAATGGTTTTTGATGGCGGCGAGGGGGTCAGATGGTCCGTTTTGTTGAGCGCACTGGACAGATTCTCCTTTGCTCGCTGCTTTGGAAGTCTTAGTCCACGGCAGGTGAAATTTGAGAACGGTTAAACCATTTCGGTCTGTGACTTGTGTGAGGCCCGCTCGGGTGATATGTTTGGTTGGGTCGAAAGTGTTGATGCTAGGGACTGTGAATTCTCCAACTCTGGCGACGCCCCAGAAACAAACTGTGATGCAGGTGAAAACGGCTGCATCAAGTGGGTCCTCCATGTTCAGTTGTGATTTGAAAAGGGATATAATGTCTGGCGTGAACGGGTTGCGTTGGGGGCGTTTGGCAGAGGGAGGGGTGTGTTGAAGTCGCACGTGCACCCGGCATAAACCGTTGATGAAGTGCGCACAAGACTGCGACCCATATTAGTGTAGACTTAGTAATAGTCCTCTTTAGAGTAGATGTTACATGTCACATGTCACACGTCACAGTTACGCATCACAATGTTTGTTGTATATAAACAGCGTTCATTGCTTATATAATAGAACAGCTCTTGACCAGCTACCGCTATCATCTCAGCTTGTCCCTTCCACATAACAGGTGAGCAGGAGTAGCAGTTCCTCTACGTACATAGGTATTGCTTCAACAGGTTATGAGCCCCGTGAGCGCACTGTGTGCAGCAATGCACCAGACAGCGCTCCAGCTCCCTGAGCGTTGCTTTAACTAGCTTGATGCTGTGGAAGACAGTGAGCTCCTAGTTGAGCCCCTGCACAGCCACAAGGCGAAGTTCGTCGATGATTTGTGCCAGTCAGTGAGCTCCTTAGTTGAGCACCTGCACAGGCGAAGTTCGTCGACGACTTGCGCTGGCTGACCCTAGTCATGAGTTAGCTGTTGACAGAAGTGCTTTCACTAGCACTCAGGTGTTTCTTCTTTTCTTGTCTGTCCGTTGTCACATTCACTTGCTGACTCCGTTGACCCAACAGAATTCACCATGTCCAGCGCTCTCGACAAGATGGTCCCCGTGTTCACTGGCTCCAACTGGCAGCAGTGGCACACTTCGATGCAGGCCTACCTTCGGGCACAAGGCCAGTGGTTTGTCTATTCGACTACTCAGCCCGCCGACGGTCACGATGACCGTAACAACTGGGACAACTCCACCGAGAGAGCGCTCGGTAACATCACCTTGCGCCTCGCCCCCTCCATCCAGGTTGCTGTCGCCGACCTTACTACGGTTAAGGAGGTGTGGGACTATCTCAAAAAGAGTTTCGGTGCCCCCAGTATCAGTTCTGCTTACGCTGAGCTTAGCAAGCTCCTCTCGACTACCATCCCCGCTGGCTCCCATCCCGCTCTGGTGATTATGAAGATGCTGAGCCACTTCACTTATCTCAAGGATGCTGGCTTTGACTTTCCTGCCCCCGTGCAGACCATGATTATCCTCTGCAAGCTCCCTCCTACTATGGAGATCATAGCGCAGATACTCAGCCAGACATCCCCTGACGAGATCAAGAACTTGAAGCCGGAAGGTATCGTAAAGGCTGCCACGCTCTCTTTTGAGCAGAAAGGCGCTACTCGCGGCGGTGGTAAGGGCCCTCAGGAAAATAAGCTTAGCGCTGTGAAGCGCAAGCCGGCTGACCCAAAGTTCGCCCAGCAGCAGCAGCAGCAGCAGCAAGGCGGGTCCAACGGCGGTGCGAGCAGAAACGTTCCTGCCCAAGGACAGGGAGGCCGCACACGCTGTGGCGGCAAGAAGGCTCGTGCTCGCCGCGAAAACGCTCAACAAGCCGCCTTCGCTACCTACGTCCACTATGATGGACCTGAGCCAACTGTCGACCCTCGCGCCTTGGCCCACACCCCCGGTGCTACCAACTTCGGCCCCCCTGCATTCGATAATACCATCAAGGCCTTCGATCTGGCACACCGCTTGGGGGTGGAGCCCTCCTGCCAAACCATCCGCACCCTCGACCATATTGTGTCGACGGCCAGTGCGAGCCTGGACCAGCCCGAGGCCGGTCCCTCCTCGTTGAAGCGCCCTCGTCTCGAGGAGCGCATCACCATGTACGAGGAGGATGCCATCTCCCTTGGGGATGATGAACCCATTGCTCACGAACCGTTCGCTGACGACGAGTTTGATGAAATCGACGCGATGGTCCTCGACCGTTACAACGCGACGTCAATGGCAATGGATGCGGAGGCCAGCCTCTTCAGGCAAGTACCTTCTGCACACATGCTGACCAACGCTGACACGCTCCCTTTACATGTGCGCTACGCGCCGTCACTGTATATAGCGCGTAGTATCTATAATATGTCATGTCGTTGCTCGAGAAATGCATATACTTGTTCGTGCTCGGATTCATGTGTTGCTTGTAAGGGAAAAATGGTTGACGATAGTGAACTATCTGGTGCTTTCTGGCTACTAGACTCAGGTGCATCCCGCCATTTCACTGGTGACATAGGCGATTTCGCCTCCTACAACGCGCTAAAGCGAGCGCACTACGCCAAAACGGCTAATGGTGTAGTGCTGATTGCTGGCATTTGCACGGTTTTACTCCGGTGCCTAGACCACAACTCTGGGGATGAGAAAGTTATTACACTCACCCAAGTGCTCCATATGCCAGGCGCTACTGCACACCTTATTTCTATGGGCGAAATGCTCCAGCGCAATTACAGAGTCACTGGCGATAAGAGAGGCATTAGCCTCACTCACAAAGCTGAGCGCCTATGGTTTGGGCCAGACCCAGAAGACGATCGCAACGTCATTTTTGGGATTAGATCTATCCCGATAATTAGATCTAACTATATTGCCTCCGTGAGCAAAGTCGATTACGACATTATGCACCGGAGATTCGGGCACCCCTCAAAGGAAGTACTCCGACGCGCGCAAAAGCATACGCAGCGCTTCCCGGAGATTCACTTTCCTACTGAGGACTGTGTTTGCCCTGGATGTGCTCTTGGCAAAATGCCCAATCGAGCTTTCCCAGAGAATGAAAGACGTGCTTCCAAGCCCTTTGAGCTGGTGCACTCTGATCTGAAATCCTTCCCGGTTACGTCGTACCGGAAGTTTAAATATGTTATTACCTTCTACGACGACTTTACTTCTCATGCCTGGACTATGCCTCTTCGCTCCAAAGCTGCAGCGATTACGGCCGCCAAAGATTTCCTTGAAATGGTGCGCGTCCAACATAATGCGCACATCATTGGATGGATGTCCGATGCCGGCGGAGAGTATAAATCCGATCTCTTTGATCGAGCACTCCTTGAGAAAGGAATCAAAATATATCAAAGTGCTCCTAGAACCCCCATGCAGAATGGCCGCGCCGAGCGTTTAGGGCGCACTCTCATGGATAAAGCAGAGTCTATGCGGCATCAAGCCTGCATTCCTGACTCCTGGTGGGAATTTGCGTTCGCTCACGCAACCCACATCTACAACCGTACTCCGGTAGCTCGCCTGCGATGGCGCACCCCCCACGAAATGCTTAAGGGGGAGATGCCTAACATCGACCACCTCCGTGTGTTTGGCTGTGGAGCATTTGTATATCTCCCAGCAACGGCTAGAGCAAACAAGATGGCTCCCAAGT
>Ga0307518_10000196_pt1 | contig 45444 bp, 54 predicted proteins | sample 25_EM_MG_FD_203889 | JGI IMG/M metagenome (GOLD analysis project Ga0307518, IMG submission 203889) | Populus trichocarpa ectomycorrhiza microbial communities from riparian zone in the Pacific Northwest, United States - 25_EM | ecosystem: Host-associated > Plants > Roots > Unclassified | place... | reverse complement strand
ACGACCCATAATTGCCGCCCTTTCGTTGAACTGGCACCTAGTACGACAGTAGACTTCTTTCCCCCTTCACGAAAAAAAAGAAACAGCGACGCGAATACCATGGATGAAATAGCCAGAAAACTAGCACATGAGATAGTTATGAAGTTAGACTCGTAAGTTCTTTGGCACTGTCCACGGGCATCCGAGACATATCCCCTGTCCCCCAGAATACCCACCACAGCCAGACTACTCATCGCGATTGCAGGCTTCCCGGCGTCTGGGAAATCTACACTCGCTATACTTGTCGTTAACCATATCAATGCTCTATTATCCAAAGTAAATCCTGGTCTGGACGATTCTATGCCCTCACTCCCTGTGGCCGTTATTGTCGGTCTGGATGGCTGGCACTTGACCCGAGCACAACTAGATGCCATGGAGAATCCAAAATTGGCCCACGCCCGTCGAGGAGCGCACTGGACGTTCGATAGTCAGTCCTACGTTTCGTTCGTGCGTCTGTTGAAAACACCACTCCATGAGGAAATGCCTCCCATCACTGCCCCCTCCTTCGACCACGCGCTCAAAGATCCAACACCTCATGCAGTGTCTATACGTCCTCACCACCGGATTGTGGTCATTGAAGGACTGTACACGATGCTCGATATCGAGGTGTGGAGAGACGCTGCGGAGAAGATGGATGAACGCTGGTGGGTAGAGGTCGACTGGGAGGTGGCAAAGACCAGGCTTATCAAGAGGCATGTTTTGACTGGTGTCGCAAAAGATATGGATGAGGCCATCTGGCGGGCTGACGAGAACGATGGCCCAAGTAAGCCATCATCTCCCCCCGCCTTCAACAGCTGCGTTTATCTGAACCTTTGGACAGATGGAAAATTTGTGGCTGCCAACTTGTACAAGCCTACACGAATCATTGAAAGTGTCGACGACCCAGCATATGCCCTTCCATAATCATGTCATACCGTCTGCGTTCCGTCAACTGCTGTTCTCACATTTAGAAGTGTGAACCTCCAACTGTTGCGCCCTTGATAAAATATAAACTGCACAAGGATCTATACCAGTACTTCGAGCTGCGTTGGAATTTCGGGAAACATGCATGCTGTCATGTCATGCGGGTCATAACATGCACTACTGGCTGCTCGCAAGGTCTGCTTTACTTCACATGTCTTGCACTGTCCTAGAGGAAGTACGGCAAGAATTGATACCTCTCGGAGAATCAAGGGTCAGTGGAGTGTGAAATTGCGGGTTGTATTTGAAGGTTCTGTTGCGTGGATTTCGTCCAATGACAAGACTCGCTCTTCCTGGCAGAACTCAAACCAGTGTCGCATGTAGGAAACACAAACTGCAGGGAGATATCATCACATCGATTCAAATAACATGAGGAGAAAGCATTATTTCAAGTACACATAAGCCGGTTGAAAGTGTCGTCAGTTGCAGGTGCAAGTAAAGTGCAAACTTTACCACCGCAGCCAAGCGGTAAACGACTGCTGGAATCCAGTGGGGTTGCTGTGCTCGTTGATGACGCCCCTTTCATTGACGCTGAGCTGGTACTCCGTGCCTACCGTCGAAACACCGTAAACCTGGACGGTCGAGAAATCGTCGATGTTGAAAAGCTGGTTTTGACAAGTGACGTTTGCAACACAAGCCGTCGAATAGTTCTGTAGTTGAGTGAGTATCTGTCACCATGAATCTGACAACTTTGATGTACGTACTTGGAAGAAGCTGTAGAATCCTCCACCTGTAGAGTGACATCGGCAGGAGACAACACAACGGGACTTGCTGACTTACCAAAGAGCGTGATACTCCAAGAACTCTGGACGTAGAATGCCCAAGCTTCGCCATGGGTAGCATCAAAAGTAGGATCAGAGTATCTGCTATTTATGCAGAAAGGTGCAGGGGCTTGAGGGATTGGCTGGTAGTAGGGCTAACGTCCGATTTAATTCGCTACATGCACGCATAGCAGAGTCGGGGAGTCCCACCGTTTCTGTCTGAGCCAGGTCAATCCAGTGATTCTCGGCGTTGTGTAAGTTATATTGGTAAAGAGTGGCGTGTTCCGCTGTTTCTCTTGTGAGGCATCATAAAGTTCGGGAAAATGAAGTAACCTACAAGCTGATCAAGACTGATCAGTCAAGCGTAGAGTGTGAAGCAGAATACACCACTCACCAGTGCCAATCATCCATACAGGTCCGAGTGATTCAGAAAACAGACCGCGCCCAGTAAAGATGGTGATTTGACGGAGCTCGGGATCCTCCATGTCGTGATCAGCAGTCCAGACCCATGTGCCCTATCACAGCGTGAGTGGGCACCAACAACCAAAGACTAAAGTTGAGCTACTTCAAGGTAAGCACTGGAGCTTTCTGTCAGATGCAAGCCCATGAACGCAGCCATGCAGTCGGTGTTCTGGGACCCTGCAGGGCACTCAGCAAATTGCAGGTTGGTACCCGCAGCTAAAGCACTCTGTTAGTGAAACGAATCGTATATCTTAAAGGGTAAACAAACCTCCACCAATCCTAGTGTAGTTCAGAGTTGAAGTCATCCAACAGACTCATGATAACCACATACCGGATATGACTGTCCCACATGCCAGCGCCGCCCTGAACGCCCAAAGGCTCATGGACATTCCACTCAACGACAATGGCCCCAGGTGCTTCAAGTGGGCTTCAGTGAGCAGAAGTAAGGATAAGAAAAAAATAGTTTACCGTAACCACGAGTAGTAAAGACGATGTCACTGATCTCGAGAATCCCATGGGGTCCAAGGAAGCCACTGGCCCCAGGGAGACAGCAGAGTGCAGGAAATCCAGAGCAGGATTCGCCAACCTGTACGACAGCTTTTGGATTCTTCTCCTCCTGGAATCTGGACCCTCCGCCCATAATGACCGACCAGGCCTCGCCCACAACTTGGGAGCCAGCAGGAATGACGAGAGTATCGGTGACGTAGTAAGTGCCAGCATCAAGGAATATCAACTTGCAACCAGCATACTACACGTACTTTCGACGTGAACGGTTAAAACTGCATAACACAGAATTACTTACTTCGTCAAACACTTTTTGAAGAGCCTTGGTGTCGTCCGTAACACCATCACCTACCACACCCAAGGACTTGACGCTCACGATTTGGTCAAGGGCGTAGTCTAGGTACTGGGGATGTGTTCTGCCGAAAATCTTGCCTTGAGGGGTGACAATGTTCCAGGGCTTCTGGGGCGCTAGGATCATGCCTTGTGTGAAGAGCGGCTTACCGTCCGTTCCGTGGTAAACATTTCCTTGGGCCCATGAGTAAATGGTCGTCACAGCATTGGTTCCTTCGAGGACGACTTCTCCGTTTTGGACCCCAACGGCAATGGGAACGTTTTGGAGGAAAATGTTGTTCAGTACTAACGAGCCTTGACGGGAACTGTTGCTAGGTGTCGTTGTGGAGATGAAGACATCTGTGTTCGTAACTACGGCGTCGATAATTGCTTCGGACCCAACACCCTTGTCTGAAATTCAGCAATGGCATAGGATGCGAGAAGTCTTTTCCTACCCCGGAGCTTGTCGTTAGATTGAATCCAACCTTGTAAGAGCTCAAAAATCAGACAAACAGTAGACGGACGGACAGGATAACTTACTTTGCAGTTATTAATAGATACGTCCTGCCATGTCCACCCTATTTAACGCTTGATGACGATGTTTGTTGATACCACACGACAGACTCACCCCAATTCCAGGGAACAGCAATGGCTTACAATAGTCAGACCATTTTAGAGAAACCCCCAATATGTGCTTTACCAACGACTGCATCATTCACAGTTATGTTGCGGACAGTGAACTGCTGGTTCCCGACGAAAGCACCGATCTTGCCTATGTTTTATCAGATCTGAATGTCAAACGCTTAAATGACGTCTAGCGTACCTCCGTTGAAAATAATATCTGATAATATGGTGTGTAAAATTGTGCGTAGTTAACTTATCACAGCGAGACTCACCGCCCATGAAGCCACCACTGCGAAATAGAATCAGCTTGCGCCCAAACTCAGAGTCCGCGACTCACCTGCCATTCTCCATGAAGAGCCCTGGATATCAACCCAGCCATTTAGAGTCATATTATGACACTACGAAGAAATATCAAACCTTGGTGCTGTGTTCCGTTTTCCTTTGACATTTCCACGACGACGTTGATCAACGATGTAGCTTGGGAAACCTGCCAGTGCAAACCAATGGCGGGTGCACTAGCAGGCATTTGTCGAAGGTCAATAATAAGGTTGCGGACTGAACGGTAACTACACGTGTTGGGATGTTCGTTACGATCGCTGATCCACCGAAATACCATACGTACAAGTTATTCTGGTTAATGAACCACTGCGCGCCACCAGCCATGTATGGATCCGCGTCTGAATCTGAATGAGAAAAGATTCAGAGTAGTTCTTTGGATCTTACCGATGACGGCAAACCCCTTGAAATTGGAAGCTGCAAGTAAGGTAGGAGGTTGTTTCGCATCACCAATCATCTGGGTATAGTAATAGGTGTTGATAGGAGCAGAAACAAGATATTTTCTATCAAACCTGGTTAACACCACAGAAAGCCCGAATACGATGCACACCTACCCAGGTGGGAAATACACGATTGCAGGGGTGATTCTGGTGTTTCCAGCACAGTCAATTCTAGCAGATACACATGAAGACGCACAGCCTACGTAGATGAGCCACAGGTTCCACCACCACAGCGTTTACCAGAAGACATGGCATTACTACCAATAAAATCAGAGAGGAACGCGAGCCAATAGGAAGTGAATCACTTGATGGCTGCCGTATCATCGGTTACACCATCACCTTTGGCACCGAAGTCTTTTACATTCCGGAAGACTTTGTATGATTTATCGGGGTTGAACGCGGATGTTCCTTGGTGCTTTATGGTCTCCAGCCAGTAGGGGTCTTGAGGGGAGGCAGTTCCTTGCGCAAGAGGTACAGAACAGGACGAGCCGAGTGCGTGAGTGAATGGCACCAGCAAAAAGCTGATGCATACTGCGAGTAAAGACAGACGGAGTTGGCTGAACATGCTAGTACTTGCAGCAGCCTTGTTTTATAAAAGAGCGACGGGGGTCAGACGCGCCGATAACAGGATTAGTCCCTTGCAAGAGGGAAGAACGAAAGAAAGCAAAGCCAAAGCTGTATTTTTTGCCATGGCTCTAAACCCTGTTCGCTTCTAAATGTTCGTGATCGGGAATGTGCGGAGCCGCGTGTCTTCTAGTAAGTTACGAACATCCATTTATCCATAATCTATAAATTATGTAATCAGCGCTCCGAAAAACATTACAGTAGTTGACTTTCTGATCAAACATGCTGGGCTGAATTGAGTGGTCTCAGTTACTGCATCGGATAGTCTGTATAGGCAGTAGTACTCTGAGCTAAGGCACAGGCCAGTCTTTATCAGACAGCCCAGATGCACGGACAGACACTCCATTATGTAACATACACTGGGATATGGTTAATGGCGATCGTTCTTCCGCATCACATAACCGGAAACGGCAGGAGATTCGATGAGCGCCTTCCAAAATTTACGCCAAGTGATGGGGCAGCCCTGCAATAAGTCATAAGTATGCAAACATCACAATGAAACGCTATCCAAAAGACAACTGACAGAATCTCTTCTCATGACGCAAAAGGATGCAGGGTCTCCGTAACGTGTCCAAGGTTCAATGTCAATCCAACCTTTGAACACCTCCCTGCGCATGTCCTTGCCACCAACGCGGAGATGCAAGGTACCTTCATCTCCTTTCTCAGTCGGAGCAACTTTGTACTGAATGTCCATCTGTTCCAGACTGACTTTGATGCAGTCTATGAGGGTGTTGGGAGGCTGCCGCGCATAGAAACGAGTGAGATGTGGGTTATATCTTCGCCCATTTTGTGTCTGAGACTGTAAGTCGTGAGTCGTGAGTAGACGGGACAAGATCACAACGTGTCTGGACACACAAAGAGCAATAGGGTCTGCGTGAATTGCGTTTGGACTGACATCATGATGTCATCACCATCCGGATCCTTTCCAGAACTTCAAAGCAGGTGAGTTCGGTCAATTTGTACGTGAACAATGCACTCACTCTGAACCCGACTCATCAAGATCCACATACATTAGGTCACCACTGTCGCGCAGTGGTTGGGTCAGTTGCTCCGCGAGCTCCTGGACGCCACGAGAAGCAAGCTGGCTTGGTCTGTCGTGCCGTGTAAGCGATGTCGGCAAAAGCTGTGAAATGCAAAAAGCTACCTCATGCACCAAGGATGAGCGGCAACGTCAGCGAGTGACATACGATTCGAGGGATCGAGGGTAAGAATACTGCATACAAGAGCTGACGACATATCGGTATAGAAAATGATGCGCTGCTGCAAACATACATAAAGCATTTTGCCCCAAACGACTCCATGGATCTTCGCGAAGTATTTCGCCAGAAACGTATCTGCAAAATTCCGGGCTGCGTGCTGTAGGTTCGTCCCACGGAGTATCTAGCAGGGAATTGAGACTAGTTTCCTTGGAATGATGAATGTCACCTACTCCCTGCGAGGAGGGTGAAGAGGATAATGCCCATACCCCACACATCAATGGGCTCAGCTTGATAAGATTGGTTATAATTCAGCTGTCGTCGTCAGATGACAATGGAATAGAAAAATGCACAAGGTCTTACTTCTGGAGCAATATATGGCAAGCTACCGCAGCGTTCGCTAAGGGGGCGGATCTCTCCCGTTTTCAGCAGTTTGTAAACGGCGGATAAGCCAAAATCTGATATTTTGAGTGTTCCAGCGGCATCCAGAAGTAAATTTTCGGGCTTTAGGTCGCGGTGGCAAACGCCTTGACTATGTATATAAGCCTACGGGTGCGTGCATCAGAACCAGAAGCTGAAACAGACGTGGAACTTGCCATGCCTGCGAGAAGTTGGTTGAAGTACAGATGCGCCACCTCCTCACCCACACCAACATCAGGGACTGTCTTGATGTCAAACCATCTTGCACTCCGCATGAATTGGGCTCACGCACCAATTTTGTCAAACAAGTCACCTCCTGCTGCAAACTCCAGGAGCATGTAGATACCAGGTACATAGTGGTATTTGTACTTCGGTTCCACCACTGCTGCGTTCAAAAATTCTAGTATATTCTTGTGTTTGAGCGCAGAATGGATCTTCATTTCTTTGTCCACCGTTTTGCGGTCTTTCTCCGTCGTGTGTTCAGTGATCTGAACAAGTTTGCAAGCGGCTACCAAATGGTTCTCTAAGTGCACGGCACGAAACACGCTATGGACTGGTTAGGATGGTTGGTGGAAGTTCCTTGAGTGGCATCTTGCCTTGAAAATGCCCCCCCGCCAATCTTCTGGATAAGCTCATATCCTACAAGTGTTTGAGAGACATATCATAGATACAGATAGATACCCACCTACAATCTTTGGGTATTTCATGGTAGTACATGTAGCGATGGATGATCAGTGTGATTATGTAATGGTATATTCTTATCGGAAACTGCAGGCATGTGATCGAGTAGTGTGACACATCACGTGGAAGTGACGTCACGCGATCACTTTCAGTCTGGCAAGAGGAAATCTGCACTGAACATTGTGGCATAGCTCGGGTTTGCAGCCAATCTCAACGCACCCACTACGTGCGAATGCTTGTTTACAAATTACAATGGGGTATTAGAAGTAGCATGGCATGTGCGAAGCATGTACCAAAGGAACCTATGTAAATAAATATGATGATGCATGTGTAGTGTATGTACGTATGTACGTATGCGGTGTCCAGCTGGGCTCTATACGTAGCCAAACAAGTCAAAAAAATCATACAGGGAAAACCAACGAAGCATTTGAACCTAATCCAGATGATTTTTACCCTATCTTCAGACTGCGAAGCTCCATTTGCACGTCACGGATGTCAGGGCGATTCCAGTGGCCAACCCAATCCTGGTTCATACCCAACAAAGGTACTGAGGGCATGGGTGCGAATGGGGTATCGTTGGGAGTGGGAATGCAAACGGACATGCTCTGCTTTCTGTGCCTCTGGGAAAATGAACGTTTTGGCATGGAAGCAGGAGCGGGCACAAGTTCAGAAGGGATGTTCTCGCCCAGATGACGAGCAAGCTTGGCCATCCGCTTCCGGCGGATGTCAACAGGATCAGGAGCGGAGAAGTTTGGTGTACAGGGTGTAGGTGGCAGGTCCGAGATGGGAAGGCAACTAGTTGGGGAGGGAAGAGGGGACACATAACGGGTATCTGTCGGTGAGACGGGAACAGTGTTCAGGCGCAAATATAATGGCCGTGGCTTTTCCGCTGCACGGCGACTACGTCCTCCGGATATGCCCAAAGGCTTCGTAGAAGAGGTTATTTCCGCACTTCGCCTGCCTTGCGCAACGTCCGAACCGGTGCCAACAGTGTGTAAGGATAACGACGACAACGAGCTCAGCGACGTCAAGGAGAGTGACTGCGTCGCGCGGCGCGAAAAGATGGAACCCTGACGCTTAAGCGCCCTGGGTGTTTGTTTTTTAAGCCTGTTGCCGCCTACTATGGGAAATGATGTGACAGCGAGATCATCACCCTCGAGGAGGTAGGGCGTTGTGCCCAAAAGAGCCCCCAGCTTGCGCGTCGAGCGGATAAGACGAGCACGCTGCTGCAAATCGAGGGTGTTGGTGGTTGGGGGAGGGTCAGCGTGGATGAGTGTGGTTACCACCGTTGAAGACATGGTCGTTTAGGAACAGAAATTCGAAGAGCAACTTGTTGTGTGCAACGAGCTGCGAGCAGAAACAGAGTAAGGAGACAAAGTAGCCAGTACTTGTCCGTGCAAGAAAGAGAGATACGAGTGAGAGCGACCGAGTAGATATGGAGAACGAAAGACAATTGAAATGAACGGCCACGCTGTGTCCACCAGGGATGAAAGTAACTTGGAACAGAACAATAAAATCTTGAAACCGTGGTTAATATTGGCTTACGTAACACAACCCCACCCACGTATAATTGTTCCAAAATAAGACACGTAGACAAGCCCTGCCAAATTGTGCCATGGTAATGAAATGCTCCACCGCCTCGCACCCGATAGCGAACACAGCCCAGGCATATTGATCAGCAACATATATGGTACGTTGTTACTATGAAGGAGTGTGCAAGTTGATGAAAATAAAAGAGAGTATCAGGTATGCTGTGTCGAAAGACATGATGGGCGACCAATTTTTGAAATCTGCGATGTCGATAATAACTAGCTATGCAAAAAGAAAATCATGACAAGATAATGGTATCATATGAAGGGGACCTTCCGACAAGAAATATCGTTGTAGATCCTGCAGACCGTGGTCTTAGCAAACGTGGATATGTTAAACCCACCGTCGACCGACGGACATTCCGACTTGAACAGTTCCAGCTCGATTTTATCCAATGCAAATTCGAGGGTATCGAAGACCGGAAACCCGCGCCGTGCAGTTGGATCCCCAGCAAGTTCGGCACGGTTGAAGAAAAAGTCGACGAGGTCGTCGTATTCACAATCGAAAATTCGTAATGTCGGCAGTTGCGCGCAAGGATAGACAATGTGCCGTTCTACCCCGCCAGGCGACTCGGGCTGTCCAACTGTGACTTTGTAAGGGTGGTTGAGGCAATGGAGGAACCCGGCGTCAGGTCCGTCCAAGGTCAATGTTCTCAGCGACGGCATACTGAGTAAGAATCGAGCAAGGTACACTTGGTGTCGGGGGAAAGCTTCATCGATCCAATCCCGAGGTGGACCCACCAGGAAGGAGAGGGCTTGTACACGGGTAAGTTCCACTGAGTCCAGTTGGCGCAACAGAGGTGCATGAGTGATGCAAAGAGCCTCTAAGAGCTGCGCGGAGTCCAAATCCTCGTAGGCGGGAATACCATAAAACGTGAGGTCAAGGGGGACATCCGTCGCGTAGCCAGCTCTGCCAATCATCCTGCGACGATATTCGTGAACACAACCAGATATGTCACACAGCGCCAAAGATTTCAATGCTGGCATGTCAAGGTGGGGGAGTAGAACCAAGGCCTCTTCTTGTGTCCAGTATCCCAGCCGAAGATGGCGAAGCTTCGGCAGAGTTATAGAAACCGGGTGTTCGAACGGACGCACTGGAAGGCTACCATGGAGTTCAAGACTCTCCAGAGAGTGATTGCTCCTCGCAAGGATATCGCGCAGATCCGAGATAGAAGGTCGATTTCCCAGGGCAAGGTGGTTAATGGTGAGAGTGGTCAGCCCCCCAATAGACCAGAGAGACCAATTCGCCACTATCTGTGACATTTGCAGATGCTTCAGGCGTGGTAACCGATCGCCTATCGTGTCCGTTGAGCTTTCGAATGATCCCCCACGCGCCCCAGCAGCATCAAACTCGATGAAACCACGATAATGGTTGGTGCTCGACGATAAATTAACTGGATTGGTTGGATCCCCGCGGCACATTTTCCAGCTCTCGAGACGAGGCATGCCAAGAGGAACAACCTTGTGTGAGATCCAGAAACTGATCTCTTTCAAGTCCGTGGCAATATCAAGCGACTTGATCCGATCGTGGGCAATCACGAGTAGATCCACAGCAGTAGAGGACAGTAACCGAAGGTACATGGAAACAGTCTCATCGGGAATGTCTCCTGGACGACGTCTTGCCAAGTCCAGCTTGACGACCAAGGAACACTGCCCAGAGCGGGCAACGAAAGTCGAGGCTCGGGGCATCACGGGGCCGCCATGTCTTATCAGGGAGTTGATGCTGACTGACGAGATGTAGATATTCGTCCACAACATGGGACTGCCCAAGGCGATTTCCCGCCAAAACCTACATACGTGCGAGATAACGACAGGGAAGTTTCCCCCATCTTTGCCATCGATGTGGGTGCCCGTGTAAAATATGTGGAACCATATATCCGCAGGGACGCGATAGATAACCCCAGAGTTTCCGACCGTTCCACCTGTCTCGATAGTTGTCTCCACAGGGGCACTGGGTTCTTCAGGTTTTGGGACTAAGTCGCAGCCCGAACCAACCATCATTTGCATCTTCGAGACAGCGCACAGCGGAGTCTGGGGGAGTTTTCTAAGGTAGTCGACGTGGAAAGCTGGACCAATATCAGATTGGGCCATTTTATACACTAAGTGTCCTTGTGAGAAAGTTTATGGTAGATGGCGAGAATGCACTCACTTGAAAGGAAGTTATGGAGTCTACTGGGAGCAGGCGCGCAGAATGGGTGTCTTTGATAGGTGGCATTGGGCACATCCAGGGATTTATACCGAGGCGGCCAGCACTAAAAATGGGTGTGGACGCGCCCCAGTGTGTCCTTTCCACTGGGCATTATGCACAAAGCGTGCGTTTGCAGTGGTGCACACCATCACAGTTGGAGTGGAAGGCCTTCTGTGGAATGGTGTAAAGCCGAAGCGACAGTTTGTGACTTCATTGTCTCATATTATGAATGCATCGACGAGGACATTATAATAATCTAGGTAGCTCACCTCCTAAGCCGATAAACAAGGCCCTTTGACGGCGAACGGAGATTGGCTTTGACGTCAATGCGTTGACGTGGGTTGTTAGTTTGGATCATAAAGACGGCAACGGCGATTCGCTGGGCTCCATCGGGATATTTGCATTGTTGCATTGTTGCGTCCACCGGACACACCAGAATCCAACAGTTCCATGTGCAACCAGGCCTCTCCAGAATCCAGAATTATTCAAGTACAACACCGGTTGAGTGCAGAGCCCATGCAGGGACGTCGATCGCTGTCCCTTGCACGCTACTCCGATCAACAGTTGTCGCAATAGTCTAACTGACAATGTAAGTACCTCGTCAACTCAATGGTTTTGAAGACCCTCGTAGAAGACACAGAGATATTGAAGGTGCATTCGGTGTGATATTCAAGACGTCTCGTACCTTCTTCAAACTTCTGCTCCCTCGAATGCACCTGGTTGAATGCTAACATGTAATACTAGGACAGAATAGGGCTCACTGATAAATCAATTATGAAGCGTTTCGAACTGAGTGTATGGTGGACTGATTCCTCTGCTATCAGTATAAGCGGGTCGCAGAGTGGCACACCCATGTTTGGGGCTTTAATTCAGTACACTGTGACGAAGAAATCGTTGGCCAAGTCTCCGTATTTAGCTGAGGATGCGGTCATCCTCAAACTTGAGGTCGGTGTAACTGTCGGAAACCCCAATAACATGTGTGGTTCCCGTCGTACAGTCAGTGTGAACTTTGAAGATATCAGCAGTCTGATGCGTGTACCGTAGTGCGGCGCTTTTCGGGGAGTTGGTAGTCTCCCAAAGCCAGACTCTAAGTTAGAGGAAGATAGTCGGGGAGTTGGCGACTCTCAGATCTCAGCTCTCTCAGCCTCCGCAAAACAAATTACATTTGTACAAACAAAGGACAAAGGCCTTTACAATTTGTATGTAAGACCGAATTGCTAATTAGCATAATCACTCTATTTCCATTCCAAGTTCAATCAAACCCTTGGTCGACATCGGAATCGCGACTGGTGTAGGCTGTTCAGTGTGCACAACCATAACTGCTTTCCCTTCGCTGAATGATGGCGGATGAAAAACATGTAGAAAAGCACTTCTTTAGCTTCCGGAAGGGAGGCGTTGCCAAGCTATCATCTGACGTGAGTCCCGTCTGTTAGTCTTCGGATCGATTCTGATCCTCAGCTACTCACATCCCTTGCAGAAATCTCCATCCGTTCACAGTCGCCAAGACCCAGAGAAAACCTCATCGTCAAAATGGCATCGTTTTTTCCCTGGAGGAGATCATGTAGGTTCCATGCGTGCAATCGGATGATTTGTCCAGGCTCACACCGGAAAAGTCCCTTCGACATTCTTCCAGTCAATCACAGCTCTCTGCGATATACGATCATCAAGAAAAGAATCCGAAAACGGTATATACATCGATCATGGTCAAATATTGATCGTTGATTTGCCAGTGCTCTCTAGACCGTCGCAGGATCTGGAGGGAGCGCTTCTTTGACGGTCCAACTCTTTGGCGAAGTTGATGGGGATAAGGTACGTCACCGCCAATGCAATGGTCGCTGAACCATGCCAACCACGGGGACCGGGGTCGACAGAATGGGCACTTCAACACAACGGAACAAGCTAATGATACCATAATGCATGCCATCATACAGAAAGATACCGTTCTGCTGTCAAGTGCTACGGAGAGGGTTGGTGAGGCTATCGGAAGCACAGGCTCTGTCATAAATCAGATTGACACTATTGACTCCTACCTGTCATATTTGAGGCTTTTCAATAAGTTTGCCATGGGCTTTTCTGGAGTATGCCATATGCTAATATCGCAGTCGTCATCTGATGCATGGTCAGATCCATCCCTACGCGGCAGTTGCATTAGCCGCTTTGACTACTGCCTCTTCGGTGCGTTGCTAGCTAATATTGCACCCGTGTCCATTTGGTGACATATCTGACCCGTTGATAGCTGATTGTGGCACAAGCAGAACTAGATACTGCTATTCACGATCTCCTTGCTAGAATCGGTCGAGTCTATCACTTTCTCCTTCAAGATGGCGTCTTGGCCAGGATTGTTTCAATGCAGGACACTCTAGCACAGGCCGCACAGGTAATGCAGGAGTGTTCTCAGTTCATTAGTAATTATTCAGAGATTAAGAACTTTTGTGAGTTCATGCCTTTTGCGTGGTGTCCTTGATCTATAATTGTTTCTCAGGGATCAGGCTACAAAAGAATGTCACAGCAGAAAGAGACTCTGAAGTTACTCGTTATAACACAGCGTTAGATCGACTGATGCAAGAATTCCGGGATTATGCAGTACGGGACGTCCATGGAGGTGTCGCACGCATCGGTGAGAGTTGCATGCTTTGATTTTGTCCTTTCAATATGCACATTTGTGTTCCTAGGTGAAGAGCTGCAACTGGATGGTCTCGCATATGCATCTGGTGCTGGACTAAACACGACGAAGAAATGTCTCGAAGGCACGAGGACAGAAATTTTGGCGGAAATCGTGGACTGGATAAACAATCCCAAACCCAATGCCCCGCGTGTGTTTTGGCTATTTGGCCAGGCTGGCATAGGCAAATCAGCCATCGCCCATACCATTGCCATGCGATTCAAGGACCTCGGAAGGCTGGGTTCGTGCTTCTGCTTTGCTCGCGATCGACAGGCAGACCGCCGCCACGAGAAGATTTTTACCACAGTTGCACGTGATCTAGCCAGTCGTGATCTGCGGTTCAGGGAAATGCTGGCCGCAGTGATTGCCAGCGACCACTCCCTCAAATCAACGCCCGATGTTACTCAGCAGTGGAAGAAGCTCATTGTAGATCCTATTTCAAGTATCCCCGATTTTTCACTGGGAAATGTTGTAATTGTCATCGACGCACTAGACGAGAGTGGCGGAGAAGCAACTCGGGAGCATATCCTCGGTGTCCTTGCCTCGGCAGAGGCTGCAGAACTGCCCTCAAGTATGCGTATCCTTGTTACATCCCGGCCATTGCCTGATATCGAAATCATGCTTTCCGGCATTCAACATGTCAAACACCGACCCATGGAAACCATTCCTCTCGAGTCAACAGAACGCGATATACGTCTATACGTCTCCCAGAAGCTGCGGGGCCCCAACGATGACTTCACTGACGCAGATTTTGAGCTTCTCGCCAAAAGGTCCGACGGCCTGTTTGAGTGGGCTCGACTTGCCTGTGAGTTTATTAAAAGACACAAAGCAGGTGCTACCTCAAGGGAACGATTCGAGGACCTTGTATCGCTTGCCCCTGGGGCTGGTATGGCCCTCTTGGACGAAATGTATCGTGTTATCTTGGAGGACATCATGGACGAGACTCCGAGGGCGTTTGCTCGGTTCCACTCTATCATGCAGCAGGTTTTGTGGACCGTCGAGCCCCTCTCTATGCGTTCCCTGAGTTTGATGCGTCGTGGCTTCCCCGACAAGACGGAAAGATACGGTGTAGAAGTCATCCTTAGATCCATGGCGTCGCTATTTAGCGGTATCACCGACCCAAATATGCCCGTTCGTCCTCTGCACTCGTCCTTCTATGACTTTCTAATCGACAAAGCGCGGAGTGAGAGATTTCACGTCGATCCGTCGAATACCCACGCAAACCTTGCCTTCGCTTCCCTTCATGTCATGCAAGCAGGCCTACGTTTCAATATATGCCAACTGCAAAGCTCGTATGCCCGCAATTCTGAAATAGCCGATCTGGACAAACGAGTGGAGGCTAACATCACGGATCATTTGTCGTATTCCTGTCGGTACTGGAATAGTCACGTGGCGGAGACGAAGTTCAACGCTCGTCTTGCGACGCAGGTTGAGGCTTTTCTGAACAATGAGCAGGTGCTTTACTGGCTCGAGGCACTGAGTCTCTTGAACGCACTCAATGGTGCGCCTTCAGCTTTAGGTGCCATACTAAATTGGATAGATGTAAGTAACACAATTCCAAGCACAGTGCTAGTCAGACTCAACCAAGCTCGTAGGATAATAGCGATTACGAAGATGCAGTAATGGTGGCAAGAGACACTATCAAACTCGTGCGACGGTTTGGCGGCGCCATTGCACAAAGCACTCCGCATTTATACCTCTCTGCACTCCCCTTTTCTCCCACCAACTCTACATTCGCAACGCGATTCACCGAAAAGTTTTCCAAGCTTCCTAAGCTCGCTAAAGGGCGCGATGAGGACTGGCCGATTGTTCAGATCACTGCAGAGGGGCATACTTCCTATGTCTGGTGTGTTGTGTTCTCGCCCGATGGACGGAGAATTGCCTCGTGCGCAGATGACGAAACGATTCGATTATGGGACGCTGAGACTGGGTTGCAGATCGGCAAGGCTCTCGACGGGCACACGGATACTGTTTTATCTGTGGCTTTTGCACCCAACGGGAAGCTAATTACCTCATCTTCTGATGACTGTACCGTTCGATTGTGGGATACAGAAACAGGCTTGGAGCATTGGAGTACTCGTGATGGGCACACAAAAAGTGTTTCAGCTGTTGGGTTTTCTCCCGATGGCACATTAATCGCATCCGGCTCTCACGACAATACCGTGCGCCTATGGGATGTGGAGACAGGCGGCCAGGTTGGCAAACCCTACGAGGGACACACGGATGGGATACACACACTCGTTTTCTCTCCTGACGGCAAGCGGGTTGTATCGGGCTCTGTGGACCAGACCATTCGAATATGGGACGTGACAGCCGGTTCAGCAGTGAACAAACTCCAAGGACACACCGGCGATATCTATTCTGTTGCTTTCTCGCCCGATGGAAAGTGGATTGCATCAGGCTCGAGCGACACAACTATATGCATTTGGGATGCCGAAACATACGCTAAACTGGGCGAGCCTCTGAATAATCACACAGATGAGGTCAAATCTATTGCCTTTTCGCCGGATAATAAGCGACTGGTATCGGGTTCAGATGATTATACCATTCGCCTATGGGATGTAGGAACGGGCCAACAGATTGGTGATCCTCTCACAGGACATACTGAAACAGTTACATCTGTTGTATTTTCTCCTGATGGCAAAAGGATTGCTTCAGGTTCAGATGATTATACCATACGTGTATGGGATGCAGAGCCAAAGGTGCAGGTCAGGAATTCCATGGAAGATCACAGCGGTTTCTATATTCCAGTTGCAGTCTCACCAGATGGCACACAAATCACTTCATCTCTTGGTGACGACACAATATCTTTATGGGATGCAAAAACAGGTGCTCAGATTGGCGGTCCTTTCGAGGGACACACGGACGCAATCTTTACAATTGCCTTCTCACCAGATGGCAATCGGATCGCATCGGGTTCAGAGGACTGTTCTGTCCGTTTATGGGATGCAAAGACTGGCACCCAGATCGGTGAACCTTTGCAAGGGCACAGTGACGAAATATGCTGCGTTACCTTCTCGCCGGACGGCACACGACTTGCTTCCAGTTCACTCGACTGCAATATCCACATCTGGGATGTAGTCGCAGGCCAGCAAATAGGTCTTCCCTTCAAAGGTCACACTGAATCGGTTTGTTGGGTTGCGTTCTCACCGGACGGAACGCGACTGGTCTCGGGATCCCATGACACTACCGCCCGCCTCTGGGATGTCGAAACAGGTTCTCAGATAGGCAGCGCACTCGAGGGACATGACGGGTGGGTTTGCTCGGTGGCATTTACCCCTGACGGCAAGAAGATCGCTTCCGGTTCGGATGATACGGATGTCCGCCTTTGGGATGTGGACACACAATCGCTACTGTTCGAACCCCTCGAAGGTCATACCCACTGGATTCAGACAGTCGCCTTCTCCCCTGATGGAAAGCGGGTTATCTCTGGTTCAGATGACCACACTATCCGGATCTGGGACGCCGAAACTGGCTCACCAATTGGTTCTCCTCTCTTAGGGCACACAGGTGCAGTCCATTGCGTGGCCTTTTTCCCAGACGGAAAGCAAATTGTGTCCACTTCGAATGACGGTACAATACGTGTCTGGGACATGGTGAACTCTGCTATCTGCGAACCTGATCCTATTTCCAGTCTGCCGGAAGGTAAGTAAGCTACGAGTTCATTGTCGGAATGGGCAACCTAACATATAGGTCGGAAGTGGGTAACCCACCGGATGATCGCAGGGCGGTTACCCAATACCCAGTGTTGTTCTCATTCGTGCCGGAACACGCACTACGTGATGCTCACAAACTTTTCCATGACATCAAAGACATGGAGGGGGACTGGCGTGATTTGATCCAGCTGAAGAGCGATGGCTGGATTGTTGGTCCTCGGGGTCGGTTGTTGATATGGGTACCCTTGACATACCGATCGTCGCTTCGGTTTATGCGGAATACGTTGGTGATCCCAAGAGGCGAAGTAGAGCTGGATCTAAGTAGCATGGTTCATGGAAATGAGTGGGAGGAGTGTTTTTCTGGATAACTTGTTGTTACCCGCATGTATCATCTGCTGTAGTAGTATCATATACATATATCTTGTACATTACTGGTATGATTGATCGTTGTGAAGATCTTGTGCGGCAACACTGGTGCAGGATTGAGAAATTGAGAAGCAAGTTGCAGAATCCCTTGTAGCACATACCATAGTAACGTCATGTTGTTGCATGTACAAAGATATATGATTACACTGTTTTTTTTTTGAAAAAAAGAGCACTTGGACTGCACTCAGCTTCGAGTCTATCAATATCTAACCACTGGTTTCTAGCACATCACCACCGAGGGCATGAATGAAATCACAATCAAAAATTTGTCAAATTTTCAGGAGATGCTTTCCACTCTTCCTCGGCCTCAGCGTAATTTTGCAAGTCAATCATAGGAGAGTTATTGTAGCCATTCATAGGCAGTCCAGTCGCATGCATACGAAAACTAAGGTGAAACCTGGCGTGAAATTTTGCCTGTTGAAGAAACCCGTCAAGGCAGATTAGTGAGTGCTCACGGGTGGAAAACCCTTACACCAAATATAGGGGTGCGCATATCCCGCAATGCCGAAGAAGCGGAACTCCTTCCGGGGAAACCCAAACCAGACACTGCGGGCAAAGGTGGGAAATAGAACAGTACTGGCATGAAACATCGTTGTGGCATGCTCAGAGCTCGCCTTGTGCACGTTGAATCCTGCTCATTCCAGCTCGATTTCAAGTGAACATGGCCAGTTTCCGCTGGGAGAACGCTACTAAATTCATTAGCCTCGCCAACCTGTTGTCTCTGCGCAGTGGAGCTTGTCTTGGCCCAAGAGACAGAAGAGACGATGAAACAGCGGATGACATGGAGAGCACACATGCGTGTGCTGGTGGAGAAGGTGAACTCAGAGAACGCCTTTTGGACAGGCTCGCGGAGGTTATGGCTGGGGACAAGGGTGGGAAACATGTCGCATGTGTTGCCCTCTGCGAGTCAAGGAATTGCCTCGACTACGATGTGGAGGAGCCAAATGGCACAAAAGTGACCTTGTTGGTCGCTCGAAACGAGGCCTTCAGGGATGTTGATAGGAGCTTTTGCAACAAAATCGAGAGGTTGCTAGCGACCATTGCTTCATCTGCGCGAACGGGTGCAAAAAGTTGGTTCTTTGATCTTTGTTCACGAGTTGGAAATACTTACTTCTATTGTAGATCTAGGAGCTGAAACGGCACTCTGGGAAGAGCTCCTCAAATACAATGTGCCTCGTCTTGAACACTATGCCATTAATTTCCAGCAGAGTGTGGCAGCCTTCACGCTTAGTGGGTTCCTTGACAGCATCCCACCCTATTATATAACCCAGTCACTGAGGGTCACTGACGAAGTAGAGAACTTTTGCGACAGCGACGACATAGGCCCGTATTCGAAATCCACCCATCGTATCTACATGAAATTTGCCCAAGCACATATTCAGGAGCTTCGTGCTATCCTTTGCTCGGGGGACAGAGCAGCGCAGCTACGCCTCCTCGCAGAGAAAGCACATTCTATTCGCCATATGGTGTCTGTCCAGATGTTCATTAACTCATGGAGCATTTATGATTCGCGCGCACGTAAACTCCTTTCAGACATCCATTTCCTTGGAAGACTTAGGTCTTGCTATCTCACTCTGATAGAAGCTGCGGAAACCATCGCTAGCTTTTGTAATGTCTCCATTGTTCCTGTGGATCACCCACCGCTCTACATCCATAGACCGACATTACCCCCTCTAGAAGCCGTATTTGGATGGGCAGATTTAACTCTGAATCAAAACACGGTACAAACTTTCGTTGATGCAAATGCGACTGTCATCAGCGTAGAACAAAGTTTCAAGGAACGTAGAAGGGAGGCTTCTTCCAAGCCTCTTTCCGTCCATGCTGAAATCCAGCTCGTATTCCATATCGCCAAAACCATTGGTTCGCTAGCCACGATGAAGGAGGTATACCCATACATCGGGTGCAGCAAGTTATGCTGCTTCCTGTGCTATGTATTTATCCTTTCATTTGGGCAAGGTGGATCTTTATTTAGGATCCGGGGTTGCCACGGGAAGGTCTATCCGTCCTGGTCTTTACCTAACGCTGACGGGCTCCAAGAGAATATGGCCACGGAACTACATGCAGCGCTACTAAACACATTAAACATTCTGGTCCGCGAAATGAAAAAGCCCGTCACCTTGATCCCCCTTCATGTTGCAGAGTCGTCAGCCGATGTTTCGGATGATTACTCTGCTCGGTCATCTTATGTGCACGCGTACCGCAGAGATTTGGCCGTCCAGTGTGAATTCGATGCTTTGAGAACGAAACTGTTAGGGACGTCGCTCGGGTGTGTATCGGCGAGTCGTTTTGGTTTCTCGTTGACTTACAAATCTATTGTACAGTGAAATGGCTCACACACCAACCGAAGACCTGGAAGTTAAGCGCAACGAGCCTGAGCAATTTACCTACTTCCCCACGAGAACAGGAAAATGTGCTCGTTGTGGCAAGCAGACATCAAGGAAATGCTCCAGATGCAGTGGGCCATGGTTATGCCGCAAGGCATGTGAAATGGCATGACTTTTATGAGCACAATTTCACCTGTGCCATTCGCCGACCCCTCGATTCTGCGGATTACCTAGAGCGGGCTTGTTGGAGGAACGAGATTCCAGCCGACCTAGACGCCCTGGAGGACTTCGGGTTCACGAAATTTGCATCAGCATTCGACCAAACGAAACTGCTCGGCGTCTTTGTCGGTCTGACACAAATGGGGGTAGGAAATCGCGAGCTACGGCAGTGGAAGGAGGAGGGAACCCTCACAGCAAATATCGTATCCAAGTATGAAGCAGAACCCGATCGTTGCTGGGGGCACTACTATCCATGGCTCCAGAAGCACCTCCATACCCTTAACCACCATACTAAACTCCCTCCACCTGATCTATTTGACGTTGTGCGGCCATGTCTTGATCCTGACGATCGATCCAAATATCTTCACGAACTGATGCCGGATGCCAAACGGAAATCGTTCTTGTTGTACGCCATACTATGTAATGGTTGGCATCCTGATCCCGGCCACTCTGAGGACTCTATCCAGGATCTCTACTTTACATTCGGCTTTTGCGTCTGCTGGAACCACGAAGCCGAGCAGGAATTGGCCAAGCTCTATATGATACTCTTCTTGAAATGCTCTTTTCAAGAGTTTTGGTCTGCATACCAATCCAACAGTCTCGTGTTTCTGATGGATGCGAATGGGCTTGGAACCGAGCGCAACAATATACCACACCTAAACACGTTTTTGTCCATTAGGCCTGGCGACTGGTGCCCAACTGTATGGCATCTGAGGCTTTTTACCCAGTCCCAAGTCACGGTTCCTGGACGCTACGTTGCGGCTGACTACGGATTCCTCAACTGCAAGACAGTCGAGGAAGAGTTCGCGCTCAAGGCAACATATACACATCTCCTCGAGACCCCACGCGTTGATCCAATGGAACTTCATACTGCTTGCGTCAAAGGCGAGCTGTACAGTTTTGCTAGCTTGTATCTTCCAAACCTCGAGCAAAGGTTCAGGAGATTAATGAGGAATCCATACCCCTTACAAATCGATACCGAATGGGTAGGAAGGTGGCGGCTGCCATCACTGGTTCACAGCCAGTCAGGGTGGTAGCTCAACGATAGAATAATGTCGATTGTCCATGTAGTAGGAATATCCTGTACCATTTAATCACCCGAAATACAGCCATCAGGTAAGCAAGGGATGAAAGGGAACTGACATGCGGCTTCTTCGCCAACCTTAACCATGGGTCTCTAGAAGATCAACGACGTACTCCTGCAAGTACAGAGTGAGTAAAGGTAAGGAGAATACATGTCGCGATCCTACAGATGGGCTTGCAATTTCTGGCCAACAAGTCATCTTGTAATCTCTTTAGCTCGTCACGTCAGCAAAAAGGGCCAGCAGATCGTAATAACCCACATCAAAAGCAATCGTTTCCATCAACAGCCTCACCGTGAGGTCAGTGACGTCCTCTAAGAGCGCACGCATACCACGCAGTAATAGGGGAGCAGCCTTGCATTCCGGTACTAAGTCCTAGCTGGCGTCCAAAAAACCTTAGTGACAGTAGGGTGAAGAGGAAAGATGTCCATAAGCGCGCGCACCGAACAGTCACGTCGAACTAGCTCGATTTTCAAAGTGTCAGATGACCTTGACTGGCGGTAACGTATATTGTTTACACGGTCGTTCATTGGCTGTACCTATGGTGTACTGCAGAATATAACTCTGGAACTTTCCTTGTGCTGCGCTCCTGGAAATATGGAAAGGCGCACATCGCATGTCTGTGCAGATTAACGTGAAGCCCTGCAGAAACCGATGGGAGCACCTTCTGATTTCATCACACCGATGTTAACTGAAGTATCAAATCAGAACAAAAAAGATGACGGTGACCGATAATATATAGCTTACCTGGTCGCCTCTCCCAACCCCGCTGTTTTGAGAGAGAACCTTTTCCCTCGACAGCTAGGCTGCGGTTGACAAAGGCACGAGCATGTGCAGATGGTAAGGTGCGAGCAGTAGCCTTACTTTGGGGGTCCGATAATCGTGTCAATGTCCGAATAGTGCGACCTCTGTGAGAGGGATGAGTAACCCTGCAACCAGAGAAATATAGGTAATTGAAGGCGTACCCGACTACGACATCCTTTGGTCTTCCTGATGGCTTCCGTTGCCGCTTTCTGGTGGGCTCACGGTGATTCAAATTTGCCTTTTGAGCGGACAGTGTAGATTTTTGCGACGCGAAGGCAGCAACAAACAGATCATCCGAGAGGTACAGAGGCCGCCGTCTGGATCTATGGAGATTACTTGGCGTAAGTGTTCCCTCTCCCTCGGACATAGAGCCTTCTGAAATATTCTCCGGGCTTCCTGCACCGGAGTCGCTGTTGCCTTCATGAGATATGATTGTATCCTCTGCCTCCTCTGATCCCGAGTCGATCAACATGGTAGCATCGCCGAGTTCGCTACCAAATCCCCCAAATTCCTCCTCTTCATCGTCCTCCTCAAGAGCTTCCTGGGTTGCACGGTTCATCCTAGCCTTCATACGGTTGACATTCCCGCCGTCAGTAGCCCTGCTCATATCCATCTCCAGATCATCGTCTTCTTCCTCCCCAGGGATATTTTTATTGGAACTTCCACCTTTTGCCAATTCCGTTGGCTGAGGACGCTTGTTCTTTCTCGTAGCAAGCGCTCGTTCCTTCAGTTTCATGTCTCTCTCGCGATTTCGCGTCTTTCTTCGTGCCTTTTCCTCTGCCTCGAAGTTTCGCAGGTTTTTTTGGTGGCGCCGAGCACTGGCCTGGGACGTAGATTTCGAGATGGCTTCAGGGACATCATCGTCACTCGAGGATGATTCGATAGTGCGTGATTTGGCCATTTTTTTTTCCTGTCAGGAGCAAGTCGGGAAGTTAGTTAATTTTACCCACACTTGACTGTCACGTGAGTATTACACTTCTTTCTTTAGGGCCCCCCGTTCTATAAACTTTCGGTATTTCTCTGACCCGATTTCCCTGGCATCCCTAGAACACATGTAGAGAGAACCTCAGAATATAAATACCCGCCGACCGCGGAGGTAATGAAGGGGTATTGCGATTTGACGAGGTTCACTTGGACATATTAGGGTTAACTACTCTGAGGACGAATGTACCTTACTGACACACAGGAAGTCAAGACCTGCTGCATTGCCCACTCTCTTTTTTTATGCCGGAATATCGTGTCCAGTATAATTTACCATGAACGCACGTCGATAATTCCAATCCATTCCTTCAACACTAAGTGCTTTGGTATTATCACATGAGGGACAATATATACCATGTGATCGATCCCAGGTGTTCTGCCTCAGTTGTTGGTCCGTGTAAGTTTTCAGATTTTGTCCCCACCAACATTACATTTGTCCGAGAACGTAAGTATACACTATCGATAGTTATAAAGGACACCATCCATCGTTTTCTCGATCCAAGGTCAACAAAGTATTGAACGCGGACACACCAAGACTGCACACCACGGTGTTCATGATTCGGGCCCTTCGACATAGAAAAAGTTGGCGGCAACGAGCTCAAGGCCATATTCCTCCGCAAAAACTGCTGCATCCCATTGGCCACGGTCCTTGGGCAAGTTCTTGCGCTCAGGTGCGGTCGGAGCAATGGTAACACCGCCTGCAGGCTCACGGTAGAGAAGGAGCACTTTGATAGATGATGTCTTTCAACTGGTACTGCACAACAAGACCTATATAAAAAAACCAACCGTAGCGATGAGGACCACTCCCTTGGGGAGGTGCGGGGCAATGATAGGGGGTTATCGCGGGCTGAGTGAAACGGGCGGTCAAGTCACCCGTATCAACGTTAGTAGGGTGAGGTGCTTTGATACCTGTGACCTAGACACAGTACAATGTGTATAATATATCTTGATATACAAAAAGAACTTACCAGCCAGTGCCTCCACTGGGCGAATTTAGGGTCTTTCCTTGACGGGGCATCGGGGTCAGTCATCACAAGAGTGTAGGACACCTCATCAAATGGCGCCTGGGTAATCATCGGAGTGAATGCGACAGAAGGCTCAAGAGCGGTGTCAAGTGCAGTCAGGGTGTTCCCCAGGATAGCTTCCTTGCCACTTGTAGGCCAGGAAACAACGAGCAGGGACGAAGGGCTGAAGGGAAGCCGTATAACTTCGGGAATAACATCTCCCGCAGTGAGAGCACTGACTACAGCACCGTAAGAATCAGTCATCATGCAAGTGGGCGTAATAGTTGAGGTACAAGAGACGCGGCCTAGATATCTCGTCGATGATGTCATACCCGTAGGGTGCAATGTACCAGCTAAGGAAATTCTGCGCTAAAAACATGCAGACCAGGTAGATCAACTGACGGTGAAATGAAATGACTTGTAAATTACTAGTAGGTAGAGTTCAAAAATTGAAGCAAGTCCTGGCGGTTTGCATCCATTTCCAAGTCCTTCGAGCCTTTGTGTACCTTCAACTTGATCTAGTGAAACCGTGAGAAGTTCTCATATCCACAGTCAAGGATAAACCCAACCTTCTTTCCTGTCAGGACACTGCGCCTCTCATCTTTCTCCTTTTTCTTCTCCTTTTCCGTACGTCGCCCCTTCCTGTCACGTTCCTTATCCTTTCGTTTGGACTTACGCCTGTCCTTTTCACGACTTCTCGACCTTGATCTGGTACGACGACGGGAGTGAGATGGGGACCTGGATCTGGAAGTGCGGCGACTACGCCTTTCAGGGGGCTTAGAACTGTCCGTAGCAGTAGAAGACACAAATGAGTCCGATGATTCAGAACGACGGTGCTTGTTAGGAGTCTAGTAGCCATGATATATGCCAATCTTCGAATGTCAGTATGAGCCGACAAATCAACCCACTTTGACGTACGATGCTCCGACTTCTTGTTCTGCCTCGTCTCTCATGGCGGCTGCTATTTTTGCCACGCCCCTGATGCGCTTCAATTTGACGTACTAGGAGAATGTTTACACACAAACCTGTCCACGCTCTTCTACCCTTTCATCGCGGTGCTTGTATGGTGCTGGGCTTCGAGACCTGGAGCGCCTCTCGTAGCGTCCGTTTCGGCTGTCCTCTATTTCACGACGACGGTAGCGTCTGTCAGGTGAACGCGACCTCCTATAGTCCCTCTCGCGCCCTGGAGCATTGTAGGTGGCGGATTTGTTTGTTTTGTATTACAAAATATCAGAGGTGCAGGTTGCCCCAAGATTCCCATCGTATGCGTCATGCGTGGAAATCAGGAGAATGACACCAGAGGTCAGTTAAAATTTATGAAAGATACCAAAATGACCCTCACCATTCCGTCTGTGATAGCGGTCATAGTCACGGTTGGTCTGATGGTCTGTTTCGCGCCTCTCAGAGTCAGACCCAGACATGGTGGAGCCTGAAAAAACAACACAAACAACAAGGTCAAACAAATACCAAGAAGGCAAGTAGGTACCCTCGCCCACTACCAGTGAGCATCGACACTGCGGTCGCTCCGCATTTCATGATTCCACCAAGAATTCCGTGGCCCCAACATCGGAGGCCGATGAGTCCCTGCAACAATGGTGTGCTGGCGCTGTCTGGTCTGCAGCGAGATCTGATTCGGCCACCGCCTACTGATCTATCTGCCAAATGACCCTGTCCATAGTTTATGAATTACAAGCTTATATGGGATGCCCCTTGTTGCGACCACATCAGATCTCAGTGTGTAAAGGTCCGTCGTCATTCCTCCTTTTGTGCTAATACTATCAGTTATATATGGGAACACCCTCCCAAAGGGTTTGGCCCAGGGAATAAACGCTTCCTATTCTTTCCTACACTGGTGAGCCAGCTATACTTACATGCCAGCGACGTGCAGGGTCGGTTAGTCCTTCCTGCCTACCTGTGTCCTCGAAATTGACAACGGTCAGTTATCTTGGACAAAGTGACCTTTTCCTCAGCAGCGAGGCAATGAGCAGAAACAAGGTTGAATTTATCGTTGACTCACTGTCGCAAGGATTGTTTTCAAGGGATGTAATTTCCCGTCGTGGACACGTTGTCAATATCATTGGACAGTATTGGACAACTGGGTCCACAGAGTGCCCCACTACACCGCCATATTCATGGCCAACATTAATGAAACCGGCTCCCGATGATAGCACTTACAGGTTTGGCATAAACTTCCCGCACGATGACAATTCTTTTCCCTGAGCAGTACAGGCCAATCGTGATAGTGCTCAGAAACGACAGGAGGGCATTCGATAACAGCGGCAGAGTTGCGCCCACTGAGAGCGGTGCAATCATATTCATTCCCTATACAAACACTACTACTTAAAGTGACTTCGGCCCAGGATACGGAAACGGGTGACCGTGCTTGATGGCATCCCTCAATCTCAGCGGGGCGGTGGGAATTCTTTCGATCGAATCACAACTATCAAGGTGGTTGACATTTGTTTGCACTGGTAGGTTCTTGGTGGGTGAATGCGATAGGAGGAAATTCTGTAAATATCCGATTCTACATAGTAGAGTATTTTAGCAGGTGTTAGAGATATCAGGTACCAGGATCCAAGGTACTGTACGTGGTGATGGGCATTATGTACTATGGTTCTACTTATGGTTACACAAGACAATGACAATGTAACAGGATGAACATAGGGGGGCAAGAAGCAACGGTATGCTTTGGTTTGACAAGCGAACGTTTGAAAAGAAGCACAGAACACGGGGGTGGTTTATAATGTGTATAGTTCACGTCGAATACTGAATTTTGGAAGCTGACCGGTGACCATTCAAATGGCGGTATCAGTGTCGGCCGCGTCCGCGGGAAGGTCCATAAATATCCGCAAATCAGGAATAGGTATATCTGGAGTGCTGGCGAGTACATCGGACAGTATACCGGAATCAATCCCTTTCAGCGTGAGCGTGGCGAGAAGAGGGAATAGGTACAATCCAACAAGGAATGCACGGAGAGAAGGAGCATCCATCCCAGAAAGGCAGATGGCCTCTACCGAGCGGCAGAGACTGAAAAGGGGATGGACTGCGTCGTTCTCTACAGTGACACCTCGCAGGGAGAGCGTGCGAAGAGACGGGAGAGGCAAGCGCGGAAGGCCACTTCCATCATCCGCCGAGCTGAGATAGTCGAACAATCGAGAAGCATCTTGCGCGTCGGACGGATCGAGAGTCACAGCTACATCCTCGATGGAAAATGACCGCAAGTTGGGAACAAAGATCATTGACAAAAAATCAATCGCGTAATCCACATCGACGTATCCCAGTGATAGTTCCTGCAGGGAAGGGAGCTGGATCGTGGGCGGGGAAATCTTTTTGGTACGATCTCTGCGAGGACCCCACCCAAGGACAGACAATCGTTCGAGTTGTGGACATGCCTGCGTGATGGCCAAAAATTCTTCGACTGATGGCATGACCTCCTGTGCGTGGTACTTCAGTTCTAGCACCTTTAAGCCGCGCAGACCAGATTTTTCCCAGTCAACGTGAACGCCAGAAAGCGACACTTTACACAGGGCACTTAAGCCAGCGCCGCCGTCGAACCAAGCAATCGGGGAGATCAAGTTAGCTGGTTGGAACGACTGGCCCTTTGTGGCGAAGTACGCATTGCAGCGTGCGAGTTGTATGTCCCGAAGGCATGGTGCCGATTTGACAGGTGCGGTATATGATAAAAATGTGAAAATGGGATCCCAAGTATCCGTATACAGCTCCACGCTCTGCCAGCGATGTACCTTTGGAAGAAGAAGATGCATGACTGACTCCATCGCCTGCAAACTGAAACTGTGGGTGTATTCATTCCAGTCCCAAGAGGGGTCCCGGAAGTCCATACAAATGTGGAGGGGTCGGTGACGGGAACGGGAGAGCCATGTTGTAGTACGTGTGAGCTGATGGATTGTGAGGGGAAAGAACAGATAAATATTCGTCCATAACAAACTCGTAAGGATCGAGATTTGTCTCCAGCGGCGACACACGTGCGAGATAGTGGTCGGTTGGTCAATAATATCACTGGGGTCGTCATAGGAAAGAACAGCAAAGACAAAGATTTCGGAAAGGACCTCAAGGGGTAAAGTGCCTATCGTCGCACGGCACTGGTGGCCATCTCGTGCTTTGACAGCAAATCCTTTGCTGATCCTCCGAGGGGCGACCATAGGGGACCGAATTTCTGAAACGAGCGCAGCTCTCCTAGGAACTTGTTCTGCTACATTGCTATTAGATAGGACTGAACAGACTCACAGGAGGTTCGATTTCAGACGAAGGTGAGCCTGACTTGTGACTAGCAGCAGCGGTCGTATTTGAGCGGCGCCGATGGGTGATTTCGGCTGTCGCCTCGCCGCTTTCTCCTGTGGGACCTTGATAACCTTTGCGAATTAGTCTCCCAAGAGAGTCAATATGGCAAGTTCATGAGTTTCAAAACAAATTAAATCACCTCGTGCCATGGGCATGTGGCTTCGCTTTTTAATGTGTTAGTCCAGGAGTTGTGGATGCCTGTGGATCCATTAGCATTTTCCGACTAATCATTAACAACTGCGAACTAGGTAAGCAGGGACCGAGACCTCTACGGTGTCCTTTCTGAACATAAGGTGGTGACAGGCGCAACACCGCTTGCCAGTTAAACCAGTGCTTGTCGCTCATTGGTCGCTCAGATATCATATGCCTACGCCTATGTCCACCATATATGGAAAGCGTGAGTAAGCGCCGAACAAAAGACATTGACATTGACATTGACAATAACCCTAACCCCACCATGTTGCAGAGTATGTTGCCAGAACTGGGCTCCAGATACAAATACCCAACAGGATCATTAGGCACTTTATGATGTGTAAAATATGATGAGCCTCAAAGCCTAAACTAAATGCGAAGTGAACAGCAATTGTATTCGAATATGTACGGAAATTTTTTGTGAAGTTTTGGAATGGGGACCGCGTGAGAAAAACTCGGAAGAGATCTCTTTCGGCCTTGAACTTGAAGCTTGCAGTCAGTCAACTCGAAGTTTACTGACATTCCATTCCATCCCAAATCAGAGTCAGAGGTAGCGAGTAGCACGCAACACGCCAACGCGTTTTGGTTCTCGGACTTGAGAGAGAGTCTTGCGTTGCCTCCATTAGATTAGCGCACAAAGTGGTGACCACTCCCGATGTGGTACGTATCGAGCCCGGCAATTGTTACATCGATTTGCGAAGAAATCTCATCTTGCGTAGCAAACACGTTCTAAACGCACAAGTATCGATACGAGCGCTGTGTTGCAAGCAGTGGTTCGACTGTGCCGAGTGCCATGCGGAGACGCAGGACCACCAGCTGCAGAAGACGACGGAGATGGTCTTTGTGTGCAAAAAGTGTAAGAAGGCATTCAGAAAGGACATGTCGAACTACGAGGAGAGCGACGAGTATTGCCCATATTGCGATAATCATTATGTGAGTCATGGGCTCTGGGAGCCGCTTGGTGGAGAAAACGGCACTGATCATAGTGGCTACGCATATTGGCAGGTGATCGACGCCAAGACACCTCAGGCTGTTGTTGGTGTGGAAGGAGACGATGCACGGATAGACTCACGGTGCGTGATGCCTTTATGCATGTCGTGTTAGACAGCATCTCACTGGGATACAGGATGCTCAAGGACGAGCGGATGAAGATGGATCCTCGGCGGTCGCTCTTCACTCTTGATAATTTCGATCGCCTTGGATGACTACAATAATTATATTTTTTGATTTTTTTTATACCTTTATCTTTTCACATGGACTTTGAATTTTCCGTCGACGTAAGCCCACAGGGAATGACGTATGATCGTTTCCTTCAGAGGAAATGCGTCAGTCTGACGCATTTCCTCTGAAGTCATATCCAGATAGAATGACTATAAAATCCAAGGAAAGCGCAAATCATGTTGTTCTCTTTTTCCCTGTCTCGTCTGTCGTCAACGCTGCCATCCAAGCTCGCCTCCCAACAATAACCATGACGAACAAGGCTCTCGAAATTAACCCTCCCAGCGGTCAACGCCACATCACCGTCCATGCGTCGAACTGGCTCTGGACCGTCTTCGCCATCATGCTCCTTTCTCTTTTTACTACCTTTTTCTGGACGTGTTTACGGCGCGACCGCAACAGAATCCCGTACCATATCCCGATCATTGTCCTTGCCGTCTCATCTATCGCATATTATTCTATGGCTTCCGACTTGGGCTTCACTGTCGTCCCCAACCGACGCGGAACGCGGCAGGTCTGGGTATGTATTTTTTCCATATTTGCCAGCATAGTTTTGCTGAGAGGTTTGATATCTGGCTCCTGTACAGTTTGTGAGATACATACAGTGGTTCATCAATGCTCCCCTGATTCTCCTCGGCCTCCTCATCTTCACCGGCATGACCGTATCCGACATCGTTATGACTCTTTTCTTTGCGTGGGTAGTGGTGGTAACGGGGCTCGTTGGTGCGCTTGTGCCTAGCTCCTATAAGTGGGGTTACTACGCTTTTGGATTGGCCGCTCTGTTTTACATCTGGTGCGTTCAATCGCTGGTAGCCATTGTGCTAGTTAATAGCTTGTTTCGCACCCGCCCTACAGGTTCCGACTTTTCGCTCACTCCTTACGATACCCCTTCCGTGGGGTCGGTGTACGCTCAGGCTATATAGGCCTTGCAACCTACATCGCCTTCGTCTGGACTCTTTACCCTGTCTGCTGGGGTCTCTCCGAAGGCTCTGATACAATCACCCCGACGTCAGAGATGGTGTTTTATGGTATTCTCGACATCCTTGCCGCCCCCGTCTTTTTGGGGTTATATACTTCCTGGGTGTCTACGCTGTCGCGTGATGAACTTGCGGCGAGTGTGAGTGCAGTGGACAGAGGAGTGGCTGAGCGGAAGGGTCCGCCAACTGGGGAACGTGCTGAGCCTGGGCGAGGAGCAGAAGCGCCTGTTGGAAGGAGTGATGCACACCGTGGTACTTGATGCGAGCAGAAGCTGTCAATGGGCGATGGTTACGCGAGAAAAACGCTTTTTTTACTGTGCTCATTGTTCGATATTTCCGTCGTCTCTGTTGTACACTAATATGCTACCGCCCCCTACGGCATGGTGGATTGCAGTAATACTTCTTTATAAACGACTGGTTCATGGCATTATAAGCTTTTAAGAGCGGCAAGCTTGTTCGGAAATGCGACTAGGACACTCAAGGTGGACATGCACTTATAGTAATAATTTCTGAAAATTGAGACTCTCTCAAAGTTGTTCAACATTGACAAGAAACCTTAGAGCACAGGAATAACTGTACATATGCAGATGGATACTATTTCAAGTAAAGACAGCGGATCAGTTTACAAACAAGGTACATAGTAAAAGGAATGAAGGATACAACTAGTAAGTAGTCAAATTCCGGTAAATATATACAGCAGAAATAAGGTACATGGCACGAGTAGGATACAGTGTTAGGGTATATAGCATGACGCGATGAGCGGCCAAAGGGCAGATAACGAACACTCATTTAAGGTTGTATAATCTGGACCGAGGCGAGCCACAGCCCGTCTTCAGGGCTCCAAATAGACTCGAGTTTGATGCGATCAAATGTAACTCGGCCTTGACCTACTTTCCACTCCGGTTCCGAACAGCCGTAGGAACCAGCCTTGCACTCCTGGAATCCCAGATGTTCAGTGTTATGCTCTTCAACAAAAAAGACTGGATATATAGACGAACCTCGAAGAACTTCCAAAACTCATGAGCGATCCAGCACGCCAGTTGGGCACGCGTGATAGGAATACAGTCTGTCCAAACTGGAATATGCGTGACCCACTGAAGATCGTCGTACCCGGGCCACTAGAGTTGGCCAGATGTGAATAAAATATCGCAACAGGTTTCCAAAAAGATGTGATTCACCTTGAGCATGAATGAAATGTGATTTGCAGCTTGGAAAGAGAAGACCGGATCGTGCGCGCCAGACATACTATTTTCACGCATGGAAAGGCAGTCATTCATGGGCACTCCGCCAAAAGATTTCGTAGTACGGCCCCAGGGTAGGAAACGGATATAGTGATAGGCTAAGGGGTCCCCATTTGTGCGGCGTTGGGCCCAAATCTTACCTTCATCTCCATAAAGTGGCATGGGGATGAATGCCTCTGAAGGCGGCCTTACTGAGGGGGTAGAAGAACTTTGAGATGTAATAGTGGGCGTGTCAACGGAAGATGTTGCGGGAGAAGGTTCCGATGCCACAAGTGGCGAGATGGCACCGTGCCCGCCGTCCGAAGGGAGCGGAGGTGGCTGGCCGAAGGAAGACGCGATCTGCGCCCAAGAGTCATTCAGAAGCACGTTCAGCCTAAGTTAAAAAAACTTACGGTAGTTTCAGGGAAACCCAATGCATTGGTCAGGGAACTGAACTGGCTGTATTCAATCGGCTGGTGGACGCCTCCGTAGATGTTATACTGGCCGAACCAGTCATTGGGATCGGTGGTGGTCCAGTTTTCCATCGAAGTAACGAGTAGGATGGGGATGGAGGTGAATATTTTGCGCACCTATTAGTAGGGGCAGTTGACAGCTCAAAGCGTACTCGACACAGGCGCAATTGCCCTAAACAGTGCCAAGTATTCGACCGGAATCCACAGTTTAACATGTCACAGCCAATTATAGAAGCGCCTACAAAGATGTGGAATATTCAGACCCCCCCCCTCCCTAATGCACGAGCAAAGCCAACTAAAAAAAAAAAAGTGCCAAGCTCGCAATGGCGGCTAACCACAGGGCAATCTGGTTGAGCAGAAGGGCCTTGTGGAGGGGAGCACTGTGCAAGGTCTCACTGTGCTTTGACTTAAAGCAAAACTTATGGCTTTGCAGAAAGGTCAGAGCACAGCTTGACTTTGACCTTCCACAAAGAATAGACTCAAATATCATCGGCAGCGACGGCACACACCTGTCAATTCAAAGTCCTCTTTTTTGGTCTGGTTGTCATCGCAAGGTTCCGTCTCGGGACACATATCAAGAAAAGTATACCTCTCGCTTTTGTCTCTGAAACGCGGAGTGCACAATGACTGACAACTGATAGCACTGCTTGTGAACGAATACCCATTTTCCCGGCCCCGATAGATCAAAAAGCATCAGATCAAACCCAACTCACCCGGGCCGCGATGGACTTCGTTCGACGGTGCGCAGACACCGGCGATGGCAAAACTGAGCTTTGGCGGGCTCACAGGCCCGATGCACTTCGGAGATTGCTTGGACACGAGGCGACGAGGGAATCCGAAGTTGTGGTGGTGAGCGGAGGTTCGAGACGGAGATGTGAACCCGCCATTGTTCGGATCCTAAAAAGGCAACTAAGATGTCCGTTGCTGTTGGATGCCGGGCCATAAATGTTGTTGTTCGTTGCTCTCTTTTCTTCTGCCACCTCGTATCTGAGGCTCCCCCCTTCCCCCCACTCTTTCCTTGTCTCTCCCTTACGATGGAACTATCTCTTCTCTTGGCTTTCGTTGTTTCTGTCTTTTTTGCTATCGGGGCCCACGCGGAATCGCATACCATCAAATTTGTCAACCAGTGCGTCTGTATTTGTGGCGACGTAAAAATGGCTGACCACTCGGTACTCGTGTCTTAGATGTGGCTTTGGTTCAGTAAGTGACTGCACCAAATGTCTAACCTTATCTGGTATCCTGACTTGCTGTTAGCCTGCTTTAGTGGTTAACGGCAACAACATCCTCAACGGTGACCAGTACACCAGCGATGGACCCTTCTCAGCCATCGCGTGAGTGCTGTTCTTCCCTGCGTGTTATATTCGCACGGTTCTCAGTGCTTCCAATAGGTACTTGCAGACAGGTGAGGCAAACACGCTGCCGTTGTAATCTCCGCGGCCAACCATGGAACAGGCTACTGCAATACCAACGGTGAAAATTGTACGCTCATGGAAATGACCCTGATAAATCCGACGTGTGCGGGATGCGGCTCTAGTGCAGACATTTCCTTGATAGCACCGTGAGTCAAATACATAGTGGCTTGTGTGTCCTGACCATTCATGCAACTTGTGGGCGCATTCCATTCACTAGTCATGCTTACAGCATTCAAACTTCCTTTGCGTGAGTGTGAAAACTGTTCGTTGTACCCTGCGGCAATTGAACGCACCATCTATGTAGGTATTATGGCGGCTGCGATGGTGTTGGCCAGACCTGTGCGTATTTTTAGCATTTCCAACGTTTTATGTCCGCAATTCCCTTCCAGGCTCCAGCCCAAGCTGCAAAGACAATGCCTTCTTTGTCCCTACAGATAACTTTGTGCAGAAGGAGTGTCAAACTGACAACGTAGGCTAATCACGGTCCTTCTGAGCGTTCCGGTTTGACGCCTGTCCCAGGTCAACCTCTTGATATCATTTTGTGTAGAAGCTTCAGGACTGGTTGGCGGAGCAGGCTCCTCACCACCTTCCAATAGTCCCAGCAGTGCTCCCACGCCAAGCTCTACCCCCCCACAGTCCTCGTCGACACCCACATACACTCCGCAGGCTAATTCCCCACCCCCAGAGTCACCACCCTCGATCCCTTCGACCCCAACCCCCCCCTCCACCGACAAATTGTTTTGCTCGGCAGGCTCTAAGCGCAAACGTCAGAACAACAGCGTCCCTGGGAGGTTGCGTCGCCGTCGCCGCAGCACAGGCTTGGAACGTAAAAATGCTCGTCCCATTCTTCACAACAGTTATTGATAACTGTTAAACGGAGTTGATGCTCGCTTAACTGTAACCACATTTGTCTTGGATCATTACCCCCTAGGGCCAGCCTGTGCAGGTCCACATTCTCTCTCACGCTTGTATAGTTGTATTCTTGGTCACGCGAAGACGTGTCATGCCACCTAGGTCACGGGTGACCATCTCGATGCATTGTTTTGTTTGCGGGGTAGATCCTCGATTGGTATGACCAAAGTAGTACCCCATCCCTGCTTTACGTATAGCCATTGCATGGAGTAGATAGAAATGTGTGTGCATGTTCGCAACCTGTATCCACCCAGTTTTGTTTCTTGTAATAGAGCCAGTCTCCATTCATTTCGATGCGGTCCGGGTATCACCAGGGATATCCAAGATCATGAAAATTACACTTCGATAAGGGAAAACACCTACTTGATGTACACTCTGCCCTCGTATCCTTGTAAGATCATCTTCCCACCACTGTCCTCCCGGTCTATTCCATAATTTCCAAGAATAAGACGATAGCCTTCTAGTTCCCCCAGTCCTGCAGGATCGACCTCGACCGTGTTCACACCAAAATTCAGCACCACAACCGCACCACATTCCCCAAGGGACCGGGTATATGCGAATATCTCCTTGTGATCCGGAAGCCTTAGCTCGAAACTTCCATAGATCTAGCAACGGTTACGTCAATACCAGTCCAAAAACAGATTGGCATTTTTTCCCAGTTGCTCCGTTCCGGGTCTCAAGACCTTCGACGCACAAGACACTGTGACTCTCGACATCACGCACAGCGTGGCGTGCGTTCCATGGACGTCCAGGGGCGAAGTTGAACGCTGAACGCTGACTCACCAATACATCATGCTGTTTCCGTACCTCAATCGCGTGTTTCCAGAACGCGTGTACACTGTCTGCGTCCCCTGCCTGCGCAGCTGCGTTCCACTTGGTGTAGTCATCGTTGACGCGCATCCAGGGGGTGCCCGTGGTGAAACCCCCATTGGGAGAGCTGTCCCACTAGACGAAACGGTAAGGGCGCAATCCATATGAACTCGAGACAGAGGACGGCGATGTCGTTTTGGACATGGGGTTTGATCGATGTGTGTGTTGGAGGGAGCAAAACCGAGAACGTACATACCTGCATGGGCGTGCGTGCGTGGTCGCGGGCTTTCTGTTGGAAATTGTCAAGTAGGTCCGACATATCAACATCCTCCCTTCCCTCCGTCTTCAGCCGTTGCGCCTTGATCCTAATGTCACAGGTGGGTCAGAATTTGTCTTGTTGGTAAGCCGTTCTTTTGCTTGGAAAGCAATGACTAACAGGTTGTAGTAGTTCAGGGTCGCCACGTCCTTGTATTCTTCTAAACCCCAGCTACGTGGAAAGTTCTTGAGACCGAGTTCTTGACCTTGGTAGACGTACAACGTGCCGGTCTGTGTCACCTCGAGGATGCAGAGCATTTTAGCGGAGATGGCGCGCCACTGCTCAGAGTCATTCCCGAAACGCGATACCGAGCGGGCGTGGTCGTGGTTCTCAATGAAAACCCTTTAGGGACACGTACCACAGAGCACGGCCAAAGTACAACACCGTTATCAGTATCGGCAAAGACACCTCAGAGTGGCGAAGAGGAATGGCACATTAGCTCCAACCCGCGCGACAGACAACCCACATCCATCGCAGAGCCCTCTCACCAGCACCCACCCTCCAGGTGTCGTTTGAATACAGGGGACACACACACACAAGTATGAAGAGGGTGCAGCGAGGGTCTCGACAGTGATCAGAGTCTCGGTCCCGGTGGAGTCGGAGAAAGGAGGTGGGTGCGAAACACTCACGTATTCCAATACCCCTCGTCTCGCTTGTACTGTTGCCACCGCGCAACGACGTCTTTCAACTCCGCCAGCGTCCAGGCCTTGCGCACGAGAGGAGAGTGGTCGGGTGAGTCGATGTCCATCATCTCAAAGTTGAACACCATATTGAGTTCCTTGTTTTGTGGGAGAACATATGCCGCTAGCACAGAGGCGTCATGGGTGAATGGTGTTTCTCCGACGGTGATAAGGTCGTGGTCTGTTAGAGAGCCCACGTGACACACAGCGTTGAGGAGATAAGGTAGGTAACGTACGGGAAAGCACTTTTTCGTACATCTCCTTGATGTACTCATGCACATGCGGTCTTTCAGACATTAGTCAAGATGAAGGCGTTTGAAATGGCCAGGTAATGTCCGGCAAGCCAAAATGACGCACCCGTTGGCGAAGTACATGCTTGCTGGCTGATAGTACTGGCTATCATCCACGACCGGCGCGTTTGGTAGACCTTCTGTCTTTGAAACGATGTTGATCACGTCCATCTATAGAGTCACAGTTGCTTCAGCTGGCTTGCATGGGGTGGAGCTCACGTACTCTAAAGCCATCACAGCCCCGATTGATCCAGAATCGCATAACGTCCCATACGGCATCGCGGACAACGGGATTGTCCCAGTTGAGGTCTGGCTGTTTGCTTACATAGAGGTGGAGATAGTACTCTCCTGTCTTTTCGTCAAGATCCCATGCCGAGCCTTCAGGAGACGTGAAATCAAATGGAGGTTAGGCGTAGCTACGTTATCGTAGACACCGATTACGGCGAACTATGACTTACCTTGAAACACGGACTTCCAATTGTTTGGTGGCAATTGCTTGCCGTCGACTTGTTTCCCTGGACGCCAAAAGTACCAATCCCTCTTGGGATTTTCTTTAGATGACCGGGAGTGGATGAACCACTCGTGCTTGGTCATGTTATCAGAACCCTGGCTAGACACACCGGGCAATGCGCAGTCACCTCATCAGAAGTGTGATTGACCACGAGGTCCATCCTGTGCTCAACGGCCAAGAATAGGGTGCACGGCAATAAGATTTCAATGCAATGGATGCCAACGTAACGGGGGTAAACGCACATTAGCTTCATTCCACGTTTGTGTATCCCTTGGAGTAAGTTGTCCCAGTCATCCAAGGTGCCATATTTCGGATCGATGTCACGGTAGTCCGAACTACACATACATGGGGTAATCAGGTGTCCCCAAAGCACAGCATCTTAGCATCAAGGTCCGAATCAGGCGCCGCAACGTACATGTCGTATCCCATGTCTACCTGGGGAGAGCGGTATATGGGAGATAGCCACAAGATGTCAACGCCCAGGTCTTTCAAGTAATCCAGTTTGGCGTGGATCCCGTTGAGATCTCCAATACCATCACCATTGGAATCAAAGAATGATGATGGGTATATCTGGTAGATGAGTGCTGATTTCCACCACGCGCGCGGGGAGGGTGGGTCTGGATGAGCCATGCTGCTGCTGAGAGGGGAATTGGGTCAAGGCTGTGGGGAAGTAACTGGTGAAAGGAACCCTCGAGGCAAAGTTTATTTATGCATAGAAGAGCTTTATCGGGGGTCACAGGACCATCTTGCCTGGGAGTTCAGACGATCCGATGAGAGCCGAGTAGACAGCCTCGAACATGGCTACGGCCCAGTGAGGAAGGCAACTTTTCCACCCCATGCGAGCCAGGTCGATGGCACCAACTTGCCTATTGGCAATTTCGGGGGCCTGAACGTGCACGGACGGTGGATGGCAGTGGCCCAGACCAACACTGAGAACTGAAGGTAAAAACAACTGTGAATTTGGAAACGGGGGTGTCAGCCAAGGACCAACTCACGATTGGAATGACGAGCGGTGGCGTTTGCAGTTGGCACTTGGAACGTTCCCAGCCCTTTCCGGCTCGTACATCCGCTGGAGAGGTCGACGGAAGGACCTTGTCGCATTGAGATTCGACGCAGGACTTGCTCGAAGACGAACAAGGACGTGGGCCACGATGAACGGGTCAGTGGCTGGCCTGGGCAGGGCGATGACTCGAGAACTCGAGTGCAGTGGCAGTCCTCGTCCCCTGTATGTGTGATCGCCTCGCTCAGTCCACGACGGAAACTCTAGCATTCTGTCTATTAAAACCACATGGCGTCACAGGTCCTTCTGGCATACTTAAACCTCCCCGGCCAGTCCAATTGTCCCGCCGAGCACCCTTGCAAGCTCTCTTCTGCCAGCCCACCTCTACACTACTCAGCCATGCAGCAGCTACACCACGTCCCCACTGCCTGCAGCCACTGCGAACACGCTCAGCGTCACACTCCACTTTCGCCCATCTGCACCCAGTGCGTCGCAAGACCCATCCCAAACTCTTACTGGGCTACTCCCCTCCTCCTTGCCTGCGAATACCCCTGGTCTCCGTTCGAGAGATCCACCGTACAGAAGCTTGACAAGCTTCTCGCAGCCGGTGTCCGCACCTTCATCGATCTCACCGAATGTGGCGAACTGTCTCCCTACCGTCCTCACCTCCCCGCACTCGCCAGTGCCCATCGCATCGATCGCTCAGAGATCGAGTATCACCAATTCCCCATCCAGGATCGCTCCCTACCCGAGTCCAGGGAATACATGTTCCAGATCCTCAGTGCCCTTCGGGACAACCAGCAACGCGGCCGTATCTCCGCTGTCCACTGCCGAGGGGGCATCGGGAGAACCGGCATGGTCGTCGGATGCTGGCTTGTCGAATCAGAGACAGCAAAGAGTGGAGAGGAAGCGCTCCGCATCATTGCCCAGGAATGGAAGACGGTGGAGAAGTACAAGCGCTACCCCAACAGCCCAGAGACGGGCCCACAGTTCGAGTTCGTCAGAACCTTCCGTCCTCGCCTCGAGGTGGAAGTTGCATAAACAGTTTCGCGTCTCATCACTGTGAGTACCTACCACTTCCACTAGTCCTCTCATCGGTCCTGACTGCATCCCCGGCCCAGCATCTCATGTTTTCTACTCTGGATTCTCGTGCCTTGGAAGCAATCAATGTAAAACATTGCATCCCCCGTGGCGAACATTACCTGCATCGCATGCGGTTCTCTCTTTTTGGGAACTTTGGCGTATTTGTATCAATAATATCATCTGTCAAAAATTGCTACGTACTGCTACACAGTGCATGTCTACGTACTCATACCTTCCGACCCGCAATGATACCCGCTCTCCCAGTGATCTTCCCAGAGGCGCTCGAGTAGTTACAATGTAAACCTTTGGACTAGCAAAATCAAATTTGATCATCATTATTAGTGTCATTGACAACCTGAAGCAGTGCAGCATTGGTTCCATCGACGGTTTAAGTGGCTCTTCGATGTCGAACTGCGTACTACATCCTAGCGACCCACTTGAGCCCTCCAACTAAGCTGACATACGTATGTACGAACTACGCGAGCAACCATGGTTCGGGTTGTACGTCGGATATCAGATCGTCACGACCACACTCTTCCGACTACCTTACTGGTTTCTCATCTCCTACCCGCAATCATGGCGCCCCCGGGCATCTTGGACAGTGAAGCGTTCAGTCCTCTTGAAACTTTTCCGCCATATATTCGGTGTATCCCAGAAGTGCGCATTTCTCTCGAGCTACGTGGCAACGGGCCAGCAATTGACGTACCAGCATCCATGACTATTTGACAGAACAGGACTGCTGACGTCCTTCCCGACACACCGTGCCATCAAGCCTGGGCCAGGCGTGAAAGGCGTCTGGGTCGAGGCTGCTCCGCATCTCATCACCGGTGTGCTGCTGACGATGGCTGAAGCAGCCAACGTCACTTGCGCCCACATTCCGGGCTACTGGGTCGATAGAGAGGAAACACTACCTGCAGGGGCCCCTCCGCAGCCAGGCGACAAAATTCTTTACCGGCTTCACGGAGGCGGCTACTTCCAACTGTCCGCCCACCCAAGTGACCCTACTGCAAAAATTGCCGATGGGATTCTGAAACACTCACCGCCAATCACTCGGACATTTTCGATCGAGTACAGGTTATCCACAGCGGAACCGTACAAACCTGAAAATCCATTCCCTGCGGCACTGCTCGATGCCATCGCCGGCTATCATTACCTCGTCCATACGATTGGCTTCGATCCCCGTGACATCATCATCTCGGGCGACTCGGCAGGGGGAAACCTGGCATTGGCCCTCGTCCGATATTTGCGCGATTACCGTGACTTCCACCGTGACCTCCGCCTGCCTGCGTTGCCCTCCGGATTATTATTACTCTCGCCATGGGCAGACCTCGGAAGATCTCACGATGGACCGAATACATCGCTTTCTAATTTCTGTTCATACGATTATACCGCTGCACGTGGACAGGGACGCACTTCGTACGGTAAACTAGCCTTCCTTGGACCGTTCGGCCTTGGGCTGGCGGAGCGCAGTCCATATGTATCTCCGGCATCGCTAAATATGTCGGTCGGCGCGCGCTTTGATGGGTTCCCAAGAACTTTGATCTGTTCCGGTGGTGCGGAGGCGCTCTTGGACTCGATCCGATCTCTGTGGTGGAAGATGGAGCGGGATATGGGCGGGGGGACCGGCCGCGGACAAGTTAGCTACTACGAGGCCAAAGACGCGCTGCACGACCATATTGTATTCGCTTGGCACGAGCCAGAAAACAGGCAAACATTAGAGGTGATCGCTAGTTGGATTGAGAAAGGACAGGGGCACTTGTAAAGTGAGTGTATTTATCCATAAAAATTTCCAGCTATTCACCGAGCGTTGTTAGGCATGTAGTTCAAGTCATTCACATTCACTTGACGACACAGCACAAACCGTGAGAGATATCATGGCACTTTGAGTGGTAAATCACTTAGCCATCACAACTGATTCTTCATTTTCGAAGCTTCCTTTTGTGGGGTATCAGACTCTATGTTGTGTGGAATTGACATTTTGTTTCTAGCGTGGTGCTGCACTGCAGTTCTGATTGGCAGTCCATACAGCCAGTTGAATTTCCGCATCTGTGCATCTCGACGGAGCACTTTGTACCCAAGTTTCCCAATGCATTCGGTTTCAAATTCATATCATACTCTATCATGGACAGGATGGCTTCTTTTTTCAATACCGCAAATGGACCTCGAAACGGTCTCCTGCCCGACTGAGCTTCAAAGATCATAGAGTGCACTGGACCGATTGGAATCGCCTGTTCTCGCCATCCAGTGCGTCCAAAGAGCTCTTGACCTTTCTTGTACCGCATGGACACCTCATGTCCAGGAAGGCTGTTCGTCTCATAGGGCGTTCCACGCCATGCCGTCTCAACGTTGTCTCTTACCCGAGGACTTGAAGTAGTCAGACTTGAGTCCCCATGTAAAAGGTTCACCCCGAAAGGCGAGCGCCTCTCTGGACACGACTAGTTGGGCATCTCGCCGTTTCTTTATTGCCCATTCTCAGGACCTGTATCCTGATTGCAGACTTACCGTGTTCCACGGAGCGTACGATTGTCGGAGAAATGGGCCTAATTCCATCGACAATTTCTGGATGTTTTGGCTGCCACAATGTCCACGCATTTACGTTAGAGGGCAGTCCACACGGTGCCCGTCACCAGCATACGAGAAGGTACGCCACCATTGAGTTGTTTCCTCTCTTCCAATGGAAGCTCACTCTGCATTCGATGCTGTTCCGCTCGGCAGCAAGCAGAAACCGAGCCGGAACAGGGTTCTGTTCTATGAGAAAGGACAACCTTACTACGAGTTCACCAATTTTTCGTCACACAGCGTCGTGTTCAAAGGAAAGCGGTACCCTACCAGTGAGCATCTATTCCAGGCATTTAAGGTCCCATTCCGTGTTCATCGGCGGTTGTGGGCGTCGTTGACAATGATGTACTCCTGTAGTTTATCGATTCCCACCCTCAAATTGCAGAGCATATCCGCACGTGCAGTGACAAGCCAATGGTAGTATTCGACGAAGCCCACAAGTTCCAAGGTTCTGTTAGGCAGGACTGGTCGCATGTCCGCGTGGAAAAGGTGTGTGTATATGTACATTGTTGGACTCGGAGCTATATGTACAACTTTGACTGAATTCACTGGACACCTCACTTCCTAGATGGAGATGGTACTCGGGCTGAAATTCACGCAACACGCCAAACTCAGGAAGCTCCTGCTAAACACCGGAGATGCTGAGCTGGTCGAGGTAGTAATAATCCTCTATCTTCATTCAATACACGATTGTGACCAGGGCCATCCATCCTCTCAGGATTCGCCACGAGATTGGTTTTGGGGTGTTGGAGCAGATAGGACGGGTAGCAATGAGTTGGGCAAAGCCTTGATGCGATTGCGGGACGAACTACGTGAGCCAGGTTATGTTTCACGGCCCTGACGCGCCGCGGTTACAAACCCGTGGTGACTTGGCAGGTTTCAAGTCTCGCGGAAACATTACCCGGAAGGCGAATAGTCAAGTCACGAAGGGTCGGGGTCCCCGCTGGAAGGCGAACAGTCAAGCCATGGCGGGTCAGAATTCGTATCATTTATGCGAGGTGTGCACATCGGAATTTTGGAACTCCCCGCTGCCATACGAAGGCTTATGCTTGTATAGTTTTGCCTTGCAAAACCGAGGCTGCAAACTCACGCCTATTGTAGTCGGATCTGTGCCGATAAAGCTGCGGCCATGTGCAACGTGAGTGATAGAAGGGCAATCAGGGTTGGCCGCACCGCTGACGTGATGCCGATTTCCAGCATTGTCGGAGGAAACCAAAGAGTAGGAAATATGAATATTGCTCAAAGGGTGCGCAAATAATGCCAATAGCAAGTAAGACTCCGTAGGACTTAATGCGACATCTATTTAATTCGGTACTACTTATCAATTAGCAGGTCAAAGTTACTAGGGCGCATCATGAGTTGTAAACAGGGCCGAGACCCTCTTATGCAGCCGCAGATCTACCGGGCTTATTAGTATCTGCGATAGGGGTCAGGTTCATTCAATAGACTAGTGGGCCTGACAAGTTTGGGATAACCCCGAGTAGGGTGGAGCGCCCACCCTGGGTTACCTTGTTGGCGCTTCACTGCATCCGAGTTGAATATTGTGTTTATCCCCAAGGGCATGAAGTATCAACATGCATTTCAACTCTACCTAGAATTCCAAGGATGCGGGCGTAGTGAGTTTTCGGGCCTCGCTTTGTACCCATGCTGGTTATTACTATGAACAGTACAGTGAAGAACGGAAGACAATCAACATCGGAAGTATGATTTAGCCCTCGGTCATATCCACCCTTACGTGAATTGCTTTGATGAGTCTTATCCCCGGTGGGAACGTAACTGACCTGCAGTGTCTGTCTTGTTTGTTTGGATGATCAGTGTAACGTCTTCAATTTACGGCTGGCCCATAGTCCGTAGGGTGAAGCTGCCATATGCAACTTTCCACCCGCACACCCGCGCAATTCTCCGAACAGTGACCGACATTTCACGAGGGGTCGCTTTCCATTCAGCGACAGGACGTATCATGGGTCTTCCGATCTTATATAAACCCCTGGTTCCTCCCAACGTTAAACCACAACATCTCCCTCCCCGCGATAGTTGAAAGCTCCCGCACTTCTGGGATAAAATGCTTTCTCGCAGCCTTGTTCCCAACCACATTGGTCGATGGGTCGTCCCTCGGCCTTCGGTTCTTGATGACTGGACGATCGACCAACTCTCTGTCCTTTATGCCGAGCCGGAATGTGGCGCCCAAGAGAGCGACCAAAATGTGTATCTCGCCCCGGTCGTCAGAGAGTTTCAGCAGCTCATCGAAAGTGATCCCGAGATTTTCATGTATTTTCACAAGATGTTCGATGAAGTCCGCCGACCCACAGATGATGTGAACCAAGTAAGTAACATTTGCTGAAAAAGGTCCTTATCATCGTTGACACCGAAAAAGGTTAAGGACTACAAGGATTTGATGGTGATGCTTAACCAGGTCATTACTCAGGCGCCACAATTTGGTGGTGTCAACAACCTTGTTGTTGGCGTCCCTATATACGCTGTCCTCGCTCCCTTTTGCAATACCCCCTCCGGTTACAATGCCTTCACCAACCCGAAGGTGAACGCCCATTTTCAAAAGTTTTTCGACGTCTGGGCCAGATTCCTTGTCTCCCCCGCATCCCGTTACGTCCTCGCTACTGGCGAGAAATGTTGGTTTAGTGCAGGGGCTTTGGATTGTATGGCCCAAAGGCTAGGGGCGAGCTTTTACGACACGTGGGTTTGCAGGAACGACGACCCTGAAAAGTATTATGGCTTCACCTCCTGGGATGACTTTTTTACTAGACGATTCCGATCTGGGATGCGGCCAGTCATCGAGCCTGACAATCCCAACCTCGTCACTGCTGCCTGCGAGGCCACAGTCCATGTTATCCATCCCAACGTCCGAGGTCTGGATACGTTCTGGATCAAGGGCCACTCATATTCCCTCTCCCACATGTTCAACCATGACCCTCTTACGTCCCAATTTATCGGTGGAACCGTTTATCAGGGAATTTTAAGTTCTCTCGACTATCACCGTTGGCACTCTCCCGTCGACGGGGTTGTTAAGAAGGCGTATCTCATACCCGGGACGTATTATGCTGCGCGTTTGGACAACGACATGGATCCAGATGTGGTTTCCCGCTCGCAAGACTTCGTTACTAATATCGCCACGCGTGCACTCATCTTCATCGAGTGTGACAACCCGGCCATCGGTTTGATGTG
>Ga0307518_10000195_pt1 | contig 46045 bp, 39 predicted proteins | sample 25_EM_MG_FD_203889 | JGI IMG/M metagenome (GOLD analysis project Ga0307518, IMG submission 203889) | Populus trichocarpa ectomycorrhiza microbial communities from riparian zone in the Pacific Northwest, United States - 25_EM | ecosystem: Host-associated > Plants > Roots > Unclassified | place... | reverse complement strand
CCTTGCACCGGCCGAGCAGCTTCACCGACTGCTCCTCGTTGCCCATCATCGCGTAGGCCCACGCCTCGTTGGCGCAGAGCACGGCGACCGCCAGCTCGGAGCCCGATTCCTGGGCGGCGATCTGGCCGAGCTGGAACAGTTTCAACGCGTCGTTGGGAGCGTCGTTGTGCAGGTAGACCCGGCCCATCCGGTAGAGGACGTTGGCGACCAGCGGGTGACTGTCGCCCTGTTTGGCCAGGTCCAGCGCGTTCGCGAAATGTCCGCGCGCGGAATCCATGAGACCGGTGTCGAAGGAGGTCCAGCCTGCCAGGCTGTGCAGGTCGGCGAGGGCGACGTACAGGCGGTTCTTGACCATCTCGGTGCCGCTGGACTCGAGCATCTGCTGTCCCCAGGACAGCTGCGCGACCACGGCGTCGCGGCAGAAACCGCCGCCGTACTGGTAATCGAGGGACCGGAGCGCTCTGGTCGCGGCTTCCACCTGGCGGACGTCGGTCATGCCGATCCGTCCGGGGGCGGGCGTCTTCGCGGGCCCCGCCGACCACGTACCCGATTCCGGACCGAACACCGCCGCACCCATCGTGACCTGGGCGGCGTGCGCGAGGAACCTCCGTCGCTTCACGGACTCGTCCTCCTCCGCCTGCTGGCCGTCGGCTGCGCCGACGACCTTTATCGCTGTCGCCTCGTCATAGGCGAGACCCATGTATCCCCTGGGGACACCAAGGCCGTCAGCGATGCGGGTGAGCACGTCGTACGCCATCACCTGGCGACCCTTGAGGATCTCGGACACCTCGGACTGCGACTGGCCGGTCATCGCGGCGATCTGGCGCTGCGAAACACCGTGCTTGCGCAACAGCCGGTACACGGAGGAGATCTCGCGTGTGGCCAGCGCGGCTCGCATCTCCGGCTGCTCCCAGGCATCCGGCGGCACGGGGTGACTCTGGCGACCCGAACCGCTTGCAGCGTCCGAGCCGGCGACAGCGCCGCCACCGATACTGGCGTCCATTGCGCCCCCTCACAGTTCCGTTGGGGTCGAGAAACAGCGTAGGCACACCTATTCAACCGTGCGAAACACCGGATCGCCCGTCGTGATCGGCCCGGCAGAAGTCGTTTGACCGCTTACCGTGAAACCTCGTCCGGTCACCGCTATGACGGCGGTTCGACCTTCTATCGCACTCGGTTTCACATCACTGTAGTTGTCAGATCTCCGTGACCGACCGGCCACCGGCCGCGATCACAGAGAGCTACCAAGTCTCCGAACCCCCTAAAGGTGCGGACACGCGGATACGAAGACGACGTGGAACGAGAGAGCGGAGAAGAGCCAGTGGAGTTCGTGGACTCGATCGCAACAGGCTCCATCACCGCGGGACGGCCCGGTATGGCCACGCGCCACCTGCGTGCGGCCGGCCCCGGCGGTCAGCAGACGGTCGCCGTCGCCCCCGGCGCGAACCGTCCGGTCTCCCCTTCCGCCCCGGTCGACCCCCGTACCGCGAGTGTGCGCCGTTACGAAGGCGGACAACTGGTCTGGCGGGTGCAGTGCGGCGATCTCATCAGCCGTGAACGCGCCGTCACCGTGTTCGTCGAAGACAACCAGGTGGTTCTCGTCTCGCCGCCAGGAGAGACCGCGCGCCTGACGTCCGGCCAGCTCGGACAGCTCAGGGCAGCGCTCAACGAAGCCGCCAAAATGGCGGAAAGGTAACGGTGAGTTCTCCGTGGATCAGGTCCTAGGGCAAGTTCTCCGCAACGCGGTTTGGGAACGCCTCGACATGCTCTCCGATCTCGCGAACCGGGCCGACGCGCAGTCGCTCGTATCGGTCGCCCGCTCGGAGCTCCCCCGGCTCGCCGAAGGCTGGCGCGCGATGCTTCAGGCGCACGAGCCCGACGAGCGCGGGGACTGCCCCACCTGCTCGACCCGCTGGCACAAGTGCAAGGCCCCCTGCTCGGTATGGCAGGTCGCGCACGAGCACCTGGTCGCCGGCGGCCTCGCCCCCCAGCAGATCGCGGCCACCCAGGACCACCGGCGCGACAGCCGCCGTCGTGTCCCTGGGCAGAGCCGCGGTGTGAGCCCGGCCGAAACCACCGGCAGGCACGCGCTGGTCAACCCGCGTCGTGCCGCGATCGGCGGCGTGCACGCTTGAGAAGCCGGCGAGTGAACGGCGGTCCGAGCAGCCCCCTCGGCAACCACGCCACGATCTCGCCTTCGCCGGCGGCGGTTCACGCGTACCCCCGAACGCGATGAACCGCTCTCGGTAATCACCCCGGTCCCCACCGCGATTAATCGAAAATTCTCGGCAGAACACCTAGCGAAGGCAGTAATCGGTCGCTAGGTTGATGATCACAAACGCAGCGCGATACCTGCCCCGGAGCGCGCTGTCATCCCCCGAACCCCGCGGGCCGGTGCCGTTGCACTCCCCTCCCCCGACCGGCACCGGTCCGCGGTCTCCAATGTTCTAACTGACGCCCTTCACCCGCGTGACCAGTACCGCGGCGATGACGGTGGACAGCGCCGAAGCCGCGAAGAGGCTCGGATATCCGCCCAGGTAGGCCAAAATCGGCGCGGTCAGCATCGGCGCCACCACCTGCGGCAGCGAATTCGCGATGTTGATGACGCCGAGGTCCTTCGCCCGGTCCTGCGCGGTGGGCAGCACTTGCGTGAGCATCGCCAGCGCGACGGCCATGTACGCGCCGAAGCCGACTCCCAGCAACGGTGACGCCGCGAGCGCGGCCGTCCAGTTCTGCCAGACGACCAGCAGCAACGCCGCGATGGCCATCACCGCCGAAGCCGCGAGGACGTACGGTTTCCGGCGTCCCGTCTTGTCGGAGAAATGCCCGGCGATGAGCGCGCCGACGATGAGCGCCGCGCCGTAGAGGCCCATCATGATCAGCAGCCCGGTGTCCGGATCTTCGTAGTGCACCGCGTCCTTGAGGAAGAACAACAGGTACAGCGTCCCGAAGGCGTTGCCGAGGTTGATCATGAAGTGGCAGCCCCACGCCCAGGCGAAGTCCGGATGCCGTCGCGGGGAGATCCACAGATTCGCGAGCACGTCCCGGGTCCTGGCGGACGGCCGGAACGCGACCGGCAGCCGCGCGTCCGGCGTGCGCAGGACGAACGCCGCCGCGCCCGCCAGCACGATGGCCGCGCACACCGCGTATCCCAGCGGGAGCCCGGCGAGGTCGAGCATCACCACGACCACCACCGCGCCGAGCACGGTCCCGAGCATCTGCGCGATGCCGACCAGCCCGCCGACCTGAGCGCGCTGCGGGACGGGCACGCGGTCGGCGATGGCCGACACCAGCATCGCGAGCATCCCGTTCAGCCCCGCTTGGACCAGGCACCAGCCGAGCACCATGATCGCGACGTTCGGCGCGAACGCGAGGACGACCAGTCCGGCGGCGGCGACCGCGGCACCGGCCGCCGTCCACGGATGACGGCGGCCGCGGGCGGAACAGGTGCGGTCCGACAGCAGGCCGACGGCCGGGTTGGCGATCAGCGCGACGACCGCACCGATACCGGTGACCAGGCTGAACACGGCTTCCTTGTTGGCGGCGTCCAGCAGTTCGGCCTGTTTGGGCAGCAGGACCTGGATGGGCGCGTAAACCCCCAGCCAGAGCGCGATGTTCGCGAAGAACAGCAGGCTCATCCACCCCGCGCGGACCCTGGCGACCGGCTCGGCGAGCGCCTCGGGCAGGTCGCGGACCTCACTCATGGCGGATCAGCGCCCGGTACCAGCCGAAGGAGTCCTTCGGCGTGCGCTTCAGGGTCTCGTAGTCGATGTGCACCAGCCCGAAGCGCGGCTGATACCCCTTCGACCACTCGAAGTTGTCCATCAGCGACCACACGAAGTACCCGCGGACGTCGACGCCGGCGTCCATCGCTTCGCGCACCGCGACCAGGTGACTGTCGAGGAAGTCGATGCGTTCTTGGTCGTGGACGTGGCCGTCTTCGGCGACGACGTCGTCGAAACTGCAGCCGTTTTCGGTGATGTAGACAGGCGGGAGGTGCTCTCGGTAGCGCTCGTGGAAGCCGACGAGCAGATCGCGCAGGCCGTGCGGGACGATCGGCGAATCGTTGGTGGTCATGGGATATCCCTCGATCGCGCGAAGCTCGAAGGGCAGCGGATTGCCTTCGCCGGGCGCGGCGACGCCCTGCGGCTCGTAGTAATTCACCCCGTAGAAGTCCAGCGGCTGCGCGATGGTCGGGAGATCGTCGGCGAAACCCGCCGGGAGATGCGGGACGACTTGTTCGGGATATCGGCCGAGCAGCACCGGATCCGCGTAAGTGCGATTGATGAGGGCGTCGATCCATTCGCCCGCGGCCTTGTCTTCCGGCGAATCGGTGGCCGGCCAGATCGGCGAATGATTGTTGGCCGTGCCGACGCTGCTCGCCCCGGCCGCGCGCAGCGCCTGGACCGCGAGACCGTGCGCGAGATTTTGATAGTGCGCGGTGGGCAGGGCATCGAGCAGGAGTGTCTTGCCGGGCGCGTACTCGCCGATCGCGTAGCCGAAGATCGACATGACCATGGGCTCGTTGAGCGGGATCCACATTTTCACCCGATCGGAGAACCGTTCGCCCACGATGGCGGCGTACTCCGCGAAGCGTTCGGCGGTATCACGGGAAAGCCAGCCGCCCTTGTCCTCGAGCGCCTGCGGGAGGTCCCAATGGAAGAGCGTCCCGGTCGGCGCGATACCGGCGGCGCACACCTCGTCGAGCAATTCGTCATAGAAGGCAAGGCCTTCCGCGTTGGGCTTACCTTCGCCGTCGGGCTGGATCCGGGGCCAGGCGAAGGACATGCGGTAGGCACCGACGCCGAGTTCGGCCATCAGCGCGATGTCCTCGGAGTAGCGGTGGAAGTGATCGGCCGCTACCTTGGCGTGCTCAGCCCGCGCGATCTTTCCCTCCGTTTCGGTGAACGTGTCCCAAATGGACTGTCCCCGGCCGCCTTCCCCGGTCGCCCCCTCGATCTGGAAGGCGGAGGTCGATACACCCCACAGGAATTCGGACGGGAAGGTCGGATTCTCCACCGGCGGCACACCTTTCCTCTTCAGACTCGGCCGAACATGAAAAGTTCTCAGATACTATGCCTTCACTCGACCGGGGGGAACCCTGTCGGCACGATAAAGTCGCAGATCAGCGAAGGAGGAGCCCGAGTGTCCGACATCCAGGCCGCGAAACCACAAGCGGAGACGACTCCGCTCCGGCGGCAGCCCGTTCAGCAGCGCAGCGCCAAGCGGGTGGAGCAGATGCTCGACGCCAGCGCCCAGCTGATCGACGAACTCGGCTACGACGCGTTGACGACCACGCTGATCGCGAAGCGCGCCGGGGTGGCCGTCGGTTCGCTGTACCAGTTCTTCCCCGACAAGCGGGCCGTGGTGCAGGCGCTGACGCAGCGGAACCTCGAACGGTTCGTCGCCTCGGTGTCGGAAACCCTGAACGAGCTCGCGCCCGAGCACTGGTGGGACGTCGTGGACTCGATCCTCGACATCTACTTGGCGATGCACCGCGAGGTCCCCGGCTTCTCGAAGGTCCACTTCGGTGACGTCGTGGACCGGCAGCTCCTCGACGAGACTCGTGACAACAACGCGGTCATCGTCGACGCGCTGACCGACGTGCTCTCCGCGCGGATCCAGTCGCCGCCGGACGACATCCGGTTCGCGCTGACGATCGCGAACGAGACCGCCGACGCGCTGCTGAAGCTGGCTTTCCGCCGGGACCCGCGAGGGGACGAGCGGATCGTGGCGGAGGCTAAGTCGGTCGTCAAGGGCTACTTGGCGAGCAAGTTCGGGGAGGCCTGAGTTTTCGGCTCTCCGGGGTTCCGGCTCTCCAGGGTTCCCAATGTCGCATTTGAGTCGCTGAGCGTCCCTGATGCGACATTGGGAACCCTCAGGCGGGCCCGCCTTGGTGCCGAAGGACGCTTTCCCCGCGTCCGATGCGATTAAGGACGCCTTCGGCCCACGTTAGTCCACTGTGGACTCCCCGGCGCGCTGTCCGGACGTCCTGAAGGCCCCCTTTGAGACGCTCACCGTCCCAAAAGGGGGCCTTCGCGTCACCGGTGGATCCCCCTGCTCCATTCGTGTCCACCAGCACCTGACCCCACCGCCCCACCAGTCACACAACCCCCAGCAGCCCCGCCCTCACCGGCCCTGACCTGCCCATACCCACTTGTCCACATAAGTTGTCCACACCCACCCACAGTTGTGGACAACCTCGCCCCTCACCCCTCCGAACCCCGTCCCCCGTCGCCCCCTCCCGATACGCTGGTGCAGGGCGCGCCCCCCAGGGATGGGTGGGGGGTGGGGTTGCGCGGGTCAGCCGAAGTTTTGGGACTCGCCTCGGTAGGTGGGGACGGTCCGGTCGACGCGGTCGCCGATCACGACGTGGTAGTGCGTGAAGCGTTCGGCGAGTTCGCCGGCCTTCGCGTGCCGCAGCCAGACTCGGTCGCCGAGCCGCAGGTGGCGGGCCGCTTCGCCGGAGACGGGGGTTTGGACTTCGCCGGCGCCTTCGAATCCGAGCAGCGAGAGGCCTTCGGGCAGGTAGGGCTTCGGGAGCCGCGAAGACTCCGCGGGGCCCGAAGCGATGTAGCCGCCGGAGAAGAGCGTCGCGACCTTCGGTGCGGGGCGCCGGACGACGGGCAGCGCGAACATCGCGGCCGGGCGCGGCGAGAAGTGCGCGTAGCCGTCGAAGAGGGTCGGCCCGATCAGGCCGGAGCCCGCCGCGATTTCGGTGACGGCCGCTTCGGCGCCGGTCGATTCCACGCTGCCGCTGCCGCCGCCGTTGACGAACTCCAGATCCGCCAGCGCCCGGACGGCGCGAACCGCGGCCGCGCGGCGTTTCGCGATTTCCACAATGGACTTCCGCTGCATCCAGCCGATCACGGAGTTCTTGGCCCCACTGCCGGCCGCGTCGCCGAGCCCGGCGATCTGACCCTCGTACGCCATCATCCCGACGAGCCGGAAACCCTTGCGGGACAAGATGGTCCGCGCCAGATCCGCGGCCTGGCGTGGGCTGAACACCGGCGAGCGCCGGGTGCCGATGTGCACACCGGGCAGCGGACGCCACGAAGCGTCGAGCTCCAGGCAGACCCTGATTTCCGGGTGTCCCTGCCCGAGTGCGGCGTCGACCAGGTCGAGATGTTCGGGCGAGTCGACCATGATCGAGATCGCCGCCCGCGCCCGGTCGTTCGCCGCCAGCCGCCGCAGCGCGCCGTGGTCGGCGGTCGGGTACGCCACCACGATGTCCTCGGACGTCCCCTGCTCGACATGCCAGACGGCTTCGGCGAGCGAGTAGCACATGAGGCCTTCGAAACCGGGCCGCGCGAGAACCCGTTCGAGCAGATACCGGCAGCGCACGGATTTGCTGACCACGCGGATCGGTTTGCCGTTGGCCCGCCGCAGCAGGTCGGCGCCGTTCGCGTCGAACGCATCCAAGTCGACAATCGCGAACGGAGGATCCAGGTCCTTCGTCGCCAAGTCGTACACCGTCGCACTGGTCACCCGAACTAAGGTACGACAGAAGGGCTTGAAACGCGAATACTATTCACTTACTGTTTCGGCACTCACAGACGAGAGTTAGGTGGGCGCATGACTCGGTGGACCAACTGGGCGGGGACCGCGGCGGCTTCACCCCTGCGCGTGCATCGACCGCGGGACACGGCCGCGATCGCCGAGGCGATCGGCCGGACCGCCGCGGACGGACGACGCCTGCGCCCGCTGGGCAGCGGTCACTCGTTCACCGCGATCGCCGCCGCGAACTCCGACGCCATGGACCTGACCGGCTGGACGGGGATCGCCTCGGCCGACGTCGCGAAAGGCCTGGTCACGGTCCGTTCGGGGACCACGCTCAAGCAGCTCAACGCCGAGCTCGACGCGCTGGGCCTGGCGATGACCAACCTCGGCGACATCGACGCGCAGACCGTCGCGGGCGCGATCTCCACCGGCACCCACGGCACCGGCGCCCGGCTCGGCGGCATCGCCACCCAGATCGCCGCGCTCGAACTCGTGCTCGCCGACGGCACCGTCGTCACCTGTTCGGCGGACGAACGCCCCGACCTCTTCGCCGCGGCGCGGGTCGGCCTCGGCGCGCTCGGCGTCATCAGCACGGTCACCCTGCAGTGTGAACCGTCGTTCCTGCTCTCCGCGCAGGAGCGGCCGGAGCCGCTCGAACAGGTCCTCGAAGGCTTCGACCAGTTCGCCGACGAGAACGACCACTTCGAGTTCTACTGGTTCCCCTACGGCAAGAACGCCCTGGTCAAGCGCAACAACCGGCTTCCGGCGGGCAGCGAACACCGGCCGCTGAGCAAGCTGAAGGAGTTCGTCGACTACGAGATCACGGAGAACGTCGCGTTCGGCGGCCTGTGCCGCCTCGGCCGCGCGGTGCCGAAGCTCGTGCAGCCACTCGGCCGCTTCGCCTCGAACATCCTCTCCGCCCGCGAGTACAGCGACACGTCGCATCGCGTCTTCGTGACCCATCGCGGCGTGCGGTTCGTCGAAGCCGAGTTCGCGATCCCGCGCGAAGCGCTGCACGACGTCTTCTCCGAACTCCGCGCGTTCGTCCCGAAGCTGGAGAACCCGGTCGCGTTCCCGGTCGAGGTGCGCGTCGCCGCCGCGGACGACATCTGGCTCTCGACCGCGAACGGCCGCGACTCGGCCTACATCGCGATCCACCAGTTCGTCGGCATGCCCTACCGCGAGTACTTCGCCGGATTCGCGTCGATCGTCGGCGAGGTCGGCGGCCGCCCGCACTGGGGCAAGATGCACGACCTCGACGCCGCGACGCTGCGCTCGCGATACCCGCGCTTCGACGACTTCCTGCGGGTCCGCAAGGAGGTGGACCCGGCCGGGATCTTCACGAACACCTACCTCGACCGGGTCCTCGGCACTCCTTAAGCGGTTTCGAACAAGGCGCTGACCGACTCGCCGTTGTGGATCCGGCGCATCGCCTCCGCCAGCGCGGGCGCGATCGACAGGACCCGCAGCTTCGGGCTCTGCTCCTCCGGCGGGATGGGCACGGTGTTCGTGCAGACGACCTCCAGCACGTCGGGCTGGCTGCCGATCCGCTCGAGCGCGCCGCTGGAGAAGAGGCCGTGCGTGCAGGCGACGCGGATCGAGCGCGGCTTCAGTTCCCGGAGCTTGCCGAGCAGTTCGATCACCGTGCTGCCCTTGGCGATCTCGTCGTCGAGGACGATCACGTCACGGCCGGTGACCTCGCCGATCACCGAGCTGATCTCGACCCTGTCGTCGGCGAAGCGCTGCTTCGCGCCCGCTGCGACCTGAACGCCGAGCAGCCGGGCGAAATGCGCGGCCTCCTTGGCGTTGCCGAGATCCGGCGAGACGACGGTGGTCGCGGACAGGTCGTACTGGCGGAAGTGCTTCGCCAGTTCCTGCAACGCGTGCAGATGATCGACCGGCACGCTGAAGAACCCGTGCACCTGCGGCGAATGCAGTGTCATCGCGAGAACGCGATCGGCACCGGCGGTCGCCATCAGGTCGGCGACGAGACGGCCGCCGATCGAGATCCGCGGCGCGTCCTTCTTGTCCGACCGGGCGTACGAATAGTGCGGCATGACGACGGTGATCCGCTTCGCCGAAGCACCCCGCGCGGCGTCCAGCATCAGCAGCAGTTCGACGAGATGTTCCTGCACCGGTCGCACCAACGGCTGGATCAGGAAGACGTCGCGCTCGCGGCAGTTCGCCTCCAGCTGGACTTCGAGACAGTCGTTGGCGAACCGCTGCACCTTCACCGGATGCAGGGGAACACCGAGATGGGCGCAGATCTCTTCGGCCAGCTCGGGATGGGCGCTGCCACTGAAGACCGCGATGTCCTCGCGCAAGGACCTACTCCGTTCATTCACAAGACGGATTACGTCCACACACTAAGGTTTCACAGAGCGGAAAAGGCCTGAGAGATAGCAGTATCACCCGAGATGGCTTCGAGGACTCGTCCCGCGGTCGACGGGTGGTCGAGCAGCGCGACGAGGATCGCGGCGACGTCCTGCCGGGGAATGGGTCCTCGGCCGGTGGACTCGGCGATCAGGATCTCGCCGGTGCCTTCGTCGTCGGTGAGCAGTCCCGGCCGCAGGATCGTCCATTCGAGATCTCGGGCGCGCAGATCGTCTTCGGCCGCTTTCTTGGCCTTGAGGTAGATCCGGAAATCGTCGGAGACGTCCGCGGTCTCCCATTTGTCCGCCCCCATGGAGCCGACCTGGACATGCCGCCGGACGCCCGCTTGTTCGGCGGCGGCCGCGAAGAGTTCCGCGGCCGCTCTGTCCACAGTGTCCTTACGAGCCGTCCCGCTGCCCGGCCCGGCGCCCGCCGCGAAGATGGCGGCGTCGGCGCCGTCGAGCACCTTGGCGACGGCGTCCACATCGGACTTTTCCAGATCGAGGACGACCGCTTCGGCGCCCGCCGCTTCGAGATCGGCGACGTGATCGGGATTGCGCACGATCCCCACCGCCTGATCACCGCGTGCGGAGAGCAGCTTCTCCAGCTTCAGCGCGATCTGTCCGTGTCCACCCGCAATGACGACTCGCATGGACCCGACGGTAGCGCGTTCAGTCCACTTCGGCAGGGAGCTCGGTTTCGCGGAGCAGCTGGTCGTAGACGATCTCGTTGACCAGGCGCGAGACCGGGTCCTCGTCGAGGATCATGCGCTCGCCGTGGCCCTCGAGGTCGAGGTCGGCCACCGCGTTGGGGTCGGCGGTGACGATGCCGAGCCCGTAGGCGCGGGCCCGCGGCAGGCAGTTGCCGACGTAGTCCTCCGTCAGTACGGCAGGCGATGGGAGAACCATCGCGGCCTCGCCGTAACGTGCGAACGGAACCGCGGAGGCCATCGCGGTGCGCCAGTGCCGGGCGACCGCGAGGACGCCGATGATCTCGGCGGCCGGCGCGGGTGCGGTCGCGGCCAGCTCTGGCCATGTCCAGGTGTCGACGGTGGCGCGATCGACGACGGGACCCATGCCCATCGCGATGCGCTCCGCGTGCACGTCGGTACGGAGCCGGGCGACCACGCAGATCTTGCGGCCGAGCACGGTGGTCTCCGGCAAGACGATGCCGTTCCAGCCGAGCAGGGCCGCCGCCTTGCGCGAAAGCTCCCCGACGCTCGCGGGCAGTTCGATCGGCGGCACCACTCGGCTCGGCAGTGACCGGCTGCGCTTCGCGCCACCGGCGACCGTCGAGCTCTCCATGTTCGGTGTAGCCGCCACGTTCCGCCTCCTTCGAACCTGGTTTCCCTAGGGCTCGTCATCCCGTGCCACCTCGGTGGAAGCGGCACATGACCTGTCTAACAGGGCGAGGAGGCGGCGGCGCCGGACAACGGGAGTGGCTGCGATCGGCGGCGCCTTGTCATCGGTGACCGGTCGGTAGGCGGTCATTCGACTTCAGTCCGACCGTGCCGCCAACCGAGTGAGAGGGAGGTAAGTGGTGTTACCCGGCGTCTCCGAACGGTCACGGACCTCGTCGGAGAGCGCTAGGCCATTCGGCCCAACGAATAGTCATTCCACTGTGGACTTTCGCAGGTCAGGTCACGAAATCGTCGCGGTACGAAGGAGTTCCTCGACTCCCGGCGTCCGCCACTCGTCCATCACCACGATTTGCCTGTCCGCAAGGAACCAGATCCGCTGGGTCACCTGTGTCTCGCCGGTTCCGCCCGTCTGTCCACGAGGAACACACTGGATCGTCCACTCCTCGTAGGTCGCCGTCGCGTCGCCTACCGGTGCGGTGGCGGAAGCCGTCCGCGCGGCGTCACCCTCTTGGCGGAGGTCCTTCCGCCCGGCGGCGTTGCAGGCCCGGCCGCCCGCGCTGCGCCGGTAGAACTCGCCCGGCCGGTACGGCGGCTGCTCGGCGGACTGCTGGGTGTTGTCCGTGATGAGGACGTACTTGCAGTTGAAGTACTTCTTGGGATCCGGGCAGCCCGGCGCGACGAGCACCTTCTCCAGCCCCTGCGAGACCTCGGACCAGCCCTGCGGCAGATGCAGGGTGAGCGCGCCCGCCGAAACGTCGGTGACGCCCTGCGCGGGCGGGGCGGACGACGTGCCTTTGACCACCTTTCCGCTGGTCACACCGTCGACAAGGGCGGGGTTCAGCAGACCGGCCACCTTGTCGTACGGCAGCGTGAGGTCCTGGACGCCGCAAGCGGTGGAGAAGCCAAGATCGGTCATGTTGGCCGTGACCTCGAGGGCTGTCGGCGCGAAGGCGAGCCACACCTTCGGGTCTTCGGTGAGGTCGGCCGCCCGGAGCGGCCGGTACGGGAAGATGGTGCTCGGGGGGCCGCACTGCTCCTTGTCGGGCCAGAGGACCTCGGTCAGTTCCCGGAGGCCCTCGTCGGTGAACTTCCCGGGGGCGAACAGCTCGGCCGGCGTGAGCGCCTTGCCCTCCTTGAGGTCGATCGTCACCGTCGCGCGGCCGTAGCTCCAGGTCGGATGCGGTTTGTTCACGAGGTCGTGGCTGTAGCGCACGGAGAGGTACCGCTCGTTCTGCGAGCGGATGTCGGCCTTGGTGGTCAGCGTGTACGGGCCGCGTTCCGGCTCCAGCTTCGCGGCGCCGGGACCGGTCTTGCGGTTCCAAGCGTCGATCGGCGCCATCAGCGCGTCGTTGACCCGCTTGAGCCAGGCCTGGTCGGGCGAACCGGTCACCACCGGGTGGTCGCCGGTGTAGGCGAGGGTCGTGCCGGGCACGGTCCCGGACTCGGTCTTCATGGCGACCTTGAGCGCGACGGCCTGCTGCGTGGTCGGCGGTGGCGGTGACGGGGTGCTCGCGTCGGAGAAGACGACCACCGAACCGACCACGGCGGCCGTCGCCGCGATGACCCCGGCGGTGATCTTCAGCCCGACCGCGATCCCGCCGGTCGACGCGGCCGCCGCACCCGTTCCGGCGGCGGCGACGCCGGGCGCGGCCGCCGTACCGGCGCTGAGCAGGACCAACGGCGTCGCCGCGGCGAGGACACCCGCCGCCTTCGCCAGCCGCGACCAGCCCTTGCGTTCCCATTCGTCGCCGTACCCCGCACGGGCGACGCGTTCCAGTTCGCTGACGAACATGAGCGCGTCGACCGGCCGTTTCGACGGGTCCTTCGCCATCCCCAGCGCGACGATCTCGTGCACCGGCTGGGGGACTTCGCCGAACGGGATGGGCGCGTGTTCGTGCAGTGTGCGCAGCACTTCGGTCTGCTCGGCCTCGTACGGCCGGTGCCCGGCGACGCACTGGAAGAACACGCAGGTCGCGGCGTAGACGTCGGTCGCGGGGGTGGCCTGCCCGCCGGACCACTGCTCGGGTGCCATGTACGCGGGCGTGCCGACGGACGGGCCGCGTTCACCCGCCAGGACGGCCGTGCCGAAATCGACCAGCTTGCTCTCGCCGGTGTCGGCGACGAGGACGTTGGCCGGTTTGTAGTCCCGGTGGACGACGTTGGCCGAGTGCGCCGCGGCCAGCCCGAGCAGCGATCCCTTCAGGACCGCGAGGGCGGCTTCGGGTTCGAGAGCGCCTTCGGCCTGGAGCACGGAACGGAGGGAGACGCCGTTGATCGCCTCCATGACGATCGCCGCGCCCTGCGGCGTCTCGAAGAACTCGTACAGCTTCACGACGTGCGGGCTCGTGACGCGGTGCAGCGCCAGCGCTTCCTGACGGAACGCGTCGAGATAGGCGGGCTCGGCGGCGAAGCGGGAGAAGAGGTACTTGATCGCGACGACGTGGCCGGTGTTGTCCTGGCGCGCGAGCACCACGCGGCCGAAGGTGCCGGTGCCCAGCTGCTCAAGCTCCGTGAAGCCGGGCAGTCTCCACTCGTCGCTTAGTTCCACTTCGCCTCTTCCAGGATCTTGTCGAGGCCTGGAGTGTTCCACTCGTCCACGATCACGAGCTGCGTTTTCGGCAGGAACCAGACCCGCTGGGTGACGCTACCGCCGCCAGAACACGTGAGGCGCCACTCTTCGTAGGCCGCCTTCTTCGGCCCGATCGAACGAAGCTCCTTCGTCTGGAGGACAGGCGACCCCTGGGTCTCCCCTGGTGCCCCGAGGGAGTGACACGGACGCGGGCCGGTGGACCGGTTGTAGGGCTTGCCCGGTTCATACGCCGGTGTGGCCGGATCGACCCGCGAGTTGTCGCTGAAGACGACGCCCGCGCACTGGAACGGCTGCGTGCACTGGTCGGAGGTCACCAGGTAGCGCTCGATGGGTTCGCCGGAGAGCAGCCGCCAGGTTTCCGGCGTGGTGATGGTGAAGGCGCCGACGTTGTCCTCTTTGGTCTTTTTGCCCTGCGTGCCGCCGAGCAGGTGCGCGACCGCGGGGCTCAGCAGGCCACGCAGCCGTTCGTAGGGGACGGTGACGGTCGTCGGATTGCAGACCATCGGGTATCCGAGCGCGAAGGCGGCGACGTGGAACTCCATCCCGTTCGCCGCGGGCGCCGCCTGCACGATCGCCCCGTCCTGGGTGTACCGGTCCGACATCGCGCCCGCGGGAAGATGCTCCGGTTCCGACGGTGGCGTGGCGAGACACTCGCCCGGTTTCGCCGAGGCGTACATCCGGTCTTCCACCATCCGCATCCGCTCGGCGTTGCCGTCGACGTTGTCGAACAGGCCCGCGGTCGGGATCACGTCGCCGTCGGACAGGTCGATCACGAGGGTCCGGACGGCGTAGGCGCCGTGATTCCCGAGCTGGACGGTTTCGACCGACCGTTCGTAGACGACCGAGATCAGCTTGTCGTCCTGGCGCAGGACTTCGGCGGTGGAGGACATATGCGGGATGTCGCCGTCGGGTTCCTTCTCCGGCGGGTTGCCCGGCGCCCAGACGCTCGTGAGCCAGCCGTCGATCGGTGCCATCAGCGCCTTGTTGACCCGCTCCTCGACGGCCTTGTCCTTCAGCCCGCTGATCCGGACGTACTTCCCGTTGAAGTCGAAGCCGTCGAGTTTCTCGGTGCGGGTGAGGACGTCGACCTTCATCGCGGCGACGGTCGCCGTCCGTGGCGGTGCTTCGTCGTCGCTGTTCGTGTTGACCACCACGACCGTCCCGACGGCGACCGCGGTGGCGGCGGCGACGGCGGCGGTGATCTTGAGGCCGAGCGCGATCCCGCCGCCGGCGGTGGCCGCGACCCCACCACCCGCGATGACCGGCGCGGCGGCGGTCCCGGCGCCGAGCAGGGCCAGCGGGGACAGGGCGACCAGGACACCGGCGACCTTGGCGAGCCAGTGCCAGCCGTTGCGTTCCCAATCCTCGCCGTACGCCTTCCTGGCGGACGCCTCCAGCTCCGCGACGAACTCGGCCGCGCCCGACGGCCGGTGGGCGACGTCCTTCGCCATCCCGCGCGCGATGAGGTCGCGGACCGGTTCGGGCACCTCACCGAACGGGATCGGGGCGTATTCGTGCAGCGTGCGGAGCACTTCGGTCTGCTCGGCCTCGTATGGCCGGTGGCCGACGACGCACTGGAAGAACACGCAGGTCGCGGCGTAGACGTCGGTCGCGGGAGTGGCGACGCCGCCCGCCCACTGCTCGGGCGCCATGTACGCGGGCGTGCCCGCGGCGACCCCGGTCTGCCCGGCGAGCACGGCGATGCCGAAGTCGACGAGTTTGCTCTGCCCCTCGCGGGTGACCAGGACGTTGGCCGGTTTGTAGTCGCGGTGGACGGTGCCCGCGGCGTGCGCACCGGCGAGTCCGAGCAGCGAGCCCTTGAGGATGGCCAGCGCGGCTTCGGGTTCGAGCTTCTCCTGGCGGCCGAGGATCTCTTTCAGGGAGATTCCGTGAACGGCTTCCATGATGATCGCGGCCCCTTGTGAGGTTTCCACGAACTGGTGCAGACGGGCGATGTGCGGCCCCGAAACGCGGCTCAAGATCTGCGCCTCATGGCGGAATTCGGCCAGGCGCTGAGGGTCTGCGGCGAACCTCGCGTACAGGTATTTGATGGCCACGACCTGCGCGGATTCGTCGTGGCGGGCCAGCACGACCCGGCCGAACCCGCCTTCGCCCAGCGACCCCAGCTCGGTGAAACCCGGCAAGGCCCAGTCGTCCACAGATTCCTCCGCGAGTCCCGATCGTGTCCCCTTGGAGGTGAGCTGCGCCGCAGCGGTTCCCCGCCTTCCGGGTTTAGGGTTACCCGTCGGTCACTTGGCCCGTAGCGATGGAGGAACGATGCGTTCGCCGAAGGATTTCTTCGCCCCGCTCGCGGTGGGGGCGCCGGAACCGCTCCGCCAGATCCCCGTGCCTCCTTCGCGGATGATCCACTTCTTCGATCCCAGCAACGAGAAGATGGCCGCCAAGGTCCCGGACATCGCCAAGAAGGTCGACGTCCTGCTCGGCAATCTCGAAGATGCCGTGCGCGCCGACCGCAAGGAGGCCGCGCGGAACGGGCTCGTCTCCATCGCGAAGTCGACCGACTTCGGCAAGACGCAGCTGTGGACGCGCGTCAACAGCCTCGACTCGCCGTGGGTGCTCGACGACCTGATCACGCTGGTCACCGAGATCGGTGACAAACTCGACGTGATCATGGTGCCGAAGGTCGAAGGCGCGCAGGACATCCACTACGTCGACCGGCTGCTCGCGCAGCTCGAAGCGCGGGCCGGGCTGACGAAGCCGCTGCTGGTGCACGCGATCCTGGAGACCGCCAGCGGCGTCGCGAACGTCGAGGAGATCGCCGGCGCGAGCCCCCGGATGCAGGGCATCTCGCTCGGCCCGGCCGACCTCGCCGCGAGCCGCCGGATGAAGACCACCCGGGTGGGTGGCGGGCACCCCGGTTACCTCGTGCGCACGGACCCGACCGGCGAGGACCTGAACGAGGGACGCACGACGTATCAGCAGGACCTGTGGCACTACACCGTCGCGCGGATGGTCGACGCCTGCGCGGCGAACGGGATCCTGCCGTACTACGGGCCGTTCGGCGACATCCGCGACGTCGTGGCCTGCGAGGACCAGTTCCGCAACGCTTTCCTGCTCGGCTGTGTGGGCGCCTGGAGCCTGCACCCGGTGCAGATCGACATCGCCAAGAAGGTGTTCTCGCCCTCGCCCGAGGATGTCGCCTGGGCACGGCGTGTGATCGCCGAGATGGGTGATGGCACCGGTGCGGTGATGATCGACGGCAAGATGCAGGACGACGCCTCGGTGAAGCAGTGCCGGGTGGTCGCCGAACTCGCGGACGCCCTCGCCGCCGACGATCCTGAACTCGCCGCCGCGTACGACGCCGCCAGCAGTGTTTGACATCGCGCGATCGCAGACCCGTCTACGGGCCGCAACTGAGCGAGTACCCATCGGTCTCCATTGCGCGGCGACCCGCAGCCGCGTCAGCGAGGCCTGTCGGCCGAAACGCGCGACCCCAAAAGACCAGGAGGCTTCCTGATGAACCCGCGACGTTCTGTTCTTTACATGCCCGGCGCGAACGAAAGAGCGCTGGAAAAGGCCAAGACGCTGGACGCGGACGGCCTCATCCTCGACCTCGAAGACGCCGTCGCGCCCGACGCGAAGGAAGCCGCACGTGAACGCGTTTGCGCCGCGGCTTCGTCGAAGGAGTACGGCTCGCGCGAGGTGACCATCCGCGTCAACGGCCTCGACACCGAATGGCACGACGCCGACCTCCGCGCCGCCGCGCAGGCGGGCCCGGCCGCGATCGTGGTGCCGAAGGTGAACTCCGCCGCCGAAGTGCACAACATCGAGCGCGCGCTGGAACTCGGCGGCGCGCCGGACCACACGAAGATCTGGGCGATGGTCGAAACCCCGGTCGCGATGCTGCACGCCGAGGAGATCGCCGCGGCGTCCGAGCGGCTGACCGTGCTGGTCATGGGCACGAACGACCTGGCGAAGGAACTTCACGCCGAGTTCGTCCCCGGCCGCGCGCCGCTGCTGGGCGGGCTTTCCCTCGCGCTGCTGGCCGCGCGCGCGACCGGCAAGGCCATCCTCGACGGCGTCTACAACGACGTGAAGGACCTCGAAGGCTTCGAGGCGGAATGCTTGCAGGGGCGCCAGTTCGGCTTCGACGGCAAGACGCTGATCCACCCGGCGCAGCTGGAGCCGTGCAACCGGATCTTCGCTCCGTCCGAGGAGGAGATCGCGCGGTCGCGCAAGATCATCGCGGCGTTCGAGGAGGCGCAGGCGGCCGGGCAGGGCGTCGTGACCGTGGACGGGCGGATGATCGAAAACCTGCACGTGGAGAACGCGCGGCGGATCTTGGCGCTGGCCGAGGCGATCGCCAAGTGACGCATTTCGTCCTCTGAATGCGGTAGTTGCGTGTGCAAGTAGGCAACTCATATGGACGCCTGCCTAAGCTGTGCGCATGACCCAACAGCGGCTGACGTCGATCGAGATCGAGGGATTCACTTCGATCCGTTCGGCGCGCGTAGAACTGGGCGCGATGAACGTGCTCATCGGCGCGAACGGCGCGGGCAAGAGCAACTTCGTCCAGGCCTTCGAGCTGCTGGGCAGGATCAGCGAAGATCTGCTGAACCTGTTCGTGGGACGCAACGGCGGCGCGTCGGCGCTGATCAACGACGCCGCCGACACCCTGCGAATCAGCCTCAAACTGGAGGCACCGCCCAACAGTTACCAGGCCCATCTGGCAGCGGCGCCCGGCGAAGAACTGATCTTCGACGAGGAAGTGATTTCGTACCACGGCCCGGGCCATGAACAGCCTTGGACGAAATCGATCGGACGTGGGCACCGGGAAAGCCGCCTCACCGATGTAGTGGAAGAGCGCGGCAGCAACTCGGTGGCTTCGCACATCACCGAATTGCTTCAGGGCTGCCGCGTCTATCACTTCCACGACACCAGCGTCGACGCGCCGGTGAAACGCCTTTCTCCGACGGCGGACAACCTCGCTCTCCGCGCGGATGCGGGGAACATCGCCGCGGTCCTGTTGAGGCTCCAAGACAGCGAAGATCGTGCGGACAAGGCGGCGTATCGCCGGATCGTCGGTGCGATCCGGCTGGTCGCTCCGTTCTTCCGTGATTTCGTCCTCCAACCGGACAGCACCGACCGCATTTTGCTTCGCTGGAGCAGGCAGGGGTCGGACACGATCTTCTCGGCCAACCAGATGTCCGACGGGACCCTGCGTTTCGTCTGCCTGGTCACGCTGTTGCTGCAGCCGGAACTTCCAGCGCTGGTCGTGCTCGACGAACCGGAACTCGGCCTGCACCCGATGGCCATCGTTCAGCTGGCGGACATGCTGCGATCCGCCTCGACCCGCAGTCAGGTCCTGATAGCGACCCAGTCAGTGACCTTGATGAACCAGTTCTCCGCCGAAGACCTGATCGTCGTCGAGCAGCGGAACGGCGATTCGGTCTTCACGCGGCCCAACAAGGCGGCGTTGGAAACCTGGCTCGACGAGTACTCGCTCGGCGAGCTCTGGGAGAAGAACCTCATCGGCGGGCAGCCGGGATCGATGGGCAGCGTTCTCGATGCCTGACCCGAAACGTCTGCACCTGCTGGTGGAAGGCCAGACGGAGGCGACCGTCGTCCGGGATGTGCTGTCCGGGCACTTCCAGCGGCAGGGCTGGTTCGTCACCTATTCGACCGTCCGCACGCACACCTCGTCCGTCACCTACCGCGGCGGCGTCACGTCCTGGCCGAAGCTGCACCGGGAGATCAAAGAACTCCTGGCCAGTCCGCGTCTCGCCGTGCTGACGACCCTGTTCGACTACTACGGTTTCCCGTCGGACGCTCCGGGCATGGCGACACGTCCGGCGGGCGCCGCCACCGGCAAGGTCGAGCACGTCGAGCAGGCGCTCGGGACGGCCATCGGCGATCACCGATTCGTTCCCCATCTCGTGCAGCACGAGCTGGAATCCTGGGTGTTCGCCGCCGGTGACCAGCTCGCTTTCCTGCGCGATGATCCCGCGGTCGCCGACCGGATCAAGCAGGATTGCGCCGAAGCCGGCGGGCCGGAACTCGTCAACGACGACCCGAAGAACGCGCCTTCGAAGCGCCTGGCCAGGTATTGCCCTGGTTACGTGAAGACCCTCGAAGGGCCCTTGGCGATCGCCGATCTGGGCGTTGAAGGTCTCCGAGCCCGATGCCCGCACTTCGCCGCTTGGCTCACCGAGCTCGACTCCAGGCTTGGACGCGTTTAGTCCTCTGAATGCGGTAGTTGCGTGTGCAAGGACCGCATTCAGAGGACGAAATGCGGTCAGGGCCAGGGGCGCGGAGTGGGCCGAAGGGTTTCGTAGGCGGCAGCGGCGCGAAGGACGTCGAGGTCGGCGAAGCGGCGGCCGCTGATTTGCAGGCCGATGGGCTGGTCGTCGCTCGTGTAGCCGCAGTTGATCGAGACCGCGGGCTGGCCGGACATGTTGTACGGCACGGTGAACGCGATGTGCTCGAACGGGCGGCGCGGGTCGTTGGTCGGCGAGGGCCAGTCGGCGGGCGGGGCCGAGACCGGGCAGGTCGGGGAAAGGACGACGTCGAAACGTTCGGTCGCGCGCAGGGTCGCGACGGCGATGGCGTCGATCTGCGCGAAGCCGCGGTAGGCGTCGACACCGCTGACGTCGGCGCCGCCGGCGGCCCAGTCGGCGATGTACGGCAGCACCTTCGCGCGGCGATCTTCGGGCAGGGCCGACATGTCCGACCAGGCACGGACGCGCCAGAAGGTGTCGAGTCCGTCGAGCATTTCCCGGCGCAGGAACGGCGAAACCGGCTCGACGACGGCGCCCGCGGCCTCGAAGACACGTGCGGCTTCGGTGACAGCGGCAATCGTCTCCGGCAGCACGGGAAGCCCGACGCCGGGGTCGAGGTGCAGCCCGATCCGCAGGCCCTTGACCTCGCAAGACAGCGACGTCCAGTCCACAGAGGACGCAGGCAGCGAGAGATGATCGCGACCGTCCACACCGGACAGAACGCTCATCAGCAGCGCGGTGTCGGCCACGGTCCGCGTCATCGGCCCGGCGACGCGGCCCAGGAACGGCGGATCCACCGGCACGCGGCCGAAGCTCGGCTTCAGCCCGACCAGGCCGCACCAGCCGGCGGGCAGCCGGATCGAGCCGCCGATGTCGGTGCCGACGTGCAGCGGGCCGTAGCCCGCGGCGGCCGCCGAACCGGCACCGGCGCTGGACCCACCGGGCGTGCGCGTGGTGTCCCACGGATTCCGCGACGCGGTGTGGAAACTCGACAGCCCGGACGTCAGCATCCCGTAGTCCGGCATGGTCGTCTTGCCCAGCAGGACACCACCGGACTCGCGCACGCGAGCGCCCGCCGGGGCGTCTTCGGGCGCGGGCGTCAGCGACGTGGCGGCCGTGCCGAGCGGGACCGGGGTACCGCGCGTCGCGATGTTCTCCTTGAGCGTCAACGGAACACCGTCGATCGGACCGAGCGGTTCGCCCGCATGCCATCGGCTTTCGGACGCCTTCGCGTCTTCACGCGCACCGCTCGGGTCGTACGCGTAGAGCGCGTGCAGTTCGGACTCGCGCGCCTCGATACGCGCGAGGACCGCTTCGGTGACTTCGACCGGCGACAGCGTTCCAGCGCGGTACTGGGCGATCAGTTCGACGGCGGTCAGGTCGGGCAACTCCGGCACAGCGGGCCTCCTTAGCGTCTGGTGGTGAACCCGCGTCCGCGATCGACGTCGGCAGGGCGCGACCTGACTTCCAGGTCACGAAGGTGCTGAAGGCGCCCTGCCACCGCGATAGCGGGGCCTCCGGCCAGGGCGGGTTCACGCATTGAGTCACTTTCCCGACAATGCACAGCTACGCCACCAGGTGCTTACGTCGCGGGCGGTTCGAAGCGGCCGTCGACCGCGGTCCAGCCGCCGTCCACCGCCAGCACGGAGCCGGTGACGAACGACGACGCGTCCGACGCCAGGTACACCACGGCGCCCGCGAGTTCGCCGGGGCGCGCCCACCGGCCGAGCGCGCCCTTGGTCGCGTACGCGTCGTACCAGGCCGGATTCGCCTTGATCTGTGCGGTCAGCGGGGTTTCGACGACGCCGGGCGCGATCGCGTTCACCCGCACCCCCGCCGGGCCGAACTCCGCCGCGGCCGTGCGAAACAGCTGCACCAGCCCGGCTTTCGTCGCCGCGTACGGACCTTGGCCTGGCTCGACGGTGGTGCCGCGGATCGACGAGAACCCGACGATGCTCCCCCGTCCGCGCTCGACCATCCCGGCGCCGAAAGCGCGGACGACCTCGAAGGTCGCGCCGAGGTTCAGCGCGATCACCCGGTCGAATTCCTCGCGCGTGTACTCCAGCAGCCGTTTGCGCACGTTGGTCGCGGCGGTCAGCACGACGACGTCGATCTCGCCGAGTTCCGCCGCCGCCCGCGCGGCCGCACCCTCCGAGAGCAGGTCGATCTCGTACGCCTCGCCCACGCCGGTTTCCTTGGCCGCGGCGACATCGCGGTCCGCGACGATCACCTCGGCGCCGTGCGCGGCCAGTGCCTTCGCGGATTCGCGGCCGATCCCGCTGCCGCCGCCGAGGACGACGGCCCGCTTCCCGTCGAGCCGGAACAGGTTTTCATACGTCACGGGCGCAGCACCGCCATCCTCGTCACGGTCAGTTCTTCGACCGCGAACCGCGGCCCTTCCCGCCCGATCCCGGAATCCTTCACCCCGCCGTACGGCATGGTGTCGGACCGGAAACCGGGCACCTCGTTGACCACCACACCGCCGACTTCGAGCTCGTCGAGCGCGCGGAACGCCGTCTTCAACGACGTGCTGAACACCGAGGCGTGCAGCCCGTAGCGCGACGCGTTGACCGCATCGAACGCATCGTCCACAGAGGACACGGTGCGGACGCAGACCACGGGTCCGAAGATCTCCTCGTCCCAGCATTCGACGCCGTCGGGCACGTCGAGCAGCACAGTCGGCCGGATCACCGTGCCGTCGACACCGCCTCCGACAAGCCGCGCACCGGCCGAGGTCGCTTTGTCGACCCATTCCTGAACGCGCCGCGTGGAACCAGGATCGATCAGCGCCGAGACCCGCGTCTTCTCGTCGCGGGGATCACCGATGACGACCTCGCCGAGCCGCGCCAGCACCCGCTCGGTGAATTCCTCGGCGACGGCGTCGACGACCAGCACTCGCTGCACCGAAATGCAGGCCTGACCGGACGCGTAGAACCCGCCGCGCAGCACGGCGTCCGCTGCCGCGTCGAGATCCGCGTCCTCCGCGACCACCAGTGCCGCGTTGGAACCCAGCTCCAGCAACGTCTTCGTGGGCGCGGCGTCGCGCGCGATCCGGTGCCCGACCAGCGCGGATCCGGTGAACGACACCGCGCCGACCCGCCGATCCGTGACCAGCGCCGAGCCGACGGCCGCGTCCCCGGTGACCAGCTGGACCATCGCGGGCAGGTCGGTCAGCGAGCGCACCAGATGCACGAGCCACAACGTCGCCAGCGGCGTCTGCGGCGCGGGTTTCACCACCACCGGGCAGCCCGCGGCGATGGCGGGCGCGATCTTGTGCGACGCCAGGAGCAGCGGATAGTTGAACCCGGCGATACCGACCACCACACCGATCGGCTTGCGTTTCCAGAATCCGACCAGCCCGTCGCCGGACGGCAGCAGGTCGAGCGGGACGGTCTCGCCGTGCAACCGCGAGACCTCCTCCGCGGCGGCCTGCCAGGTGACGATCGTGCGCGCGACCTCGACGCGGCAATCGACCAGCGGCTTTCCGGTCTCCAGCACCAGAAGCTGCTCGAATTCGGAGCGCCGGGCCTCCAAGGCGGCGGCGACGTCGTTCAGCAGCGAACGCCGGGTCCGCGATGGCAGGGCCGCGACCTGCTTGAACACCGCGACAGCCTCGTCGATCGCGCGGGTGGCCAGCTCCGGCGTCCCGACCGGCGCCCGGCCGATCTCGCTCCCGTCATACGGGAACACGACCGGCGCGGTGTCCACAGTGGACACCCAGTCGCCGCCGATCGGCAGCCCTTCCGGATACTCAGCCATCGTCCCCTCCCCGCAACCGCGCCAGCTCGGCCCGCAGATTCGGCGCGGCCGCCAGCAGTTCCCTGGTGTACTCGTGTTCCGGCGCGTCGTAGACCTGGTCGACGTCGCCGATCTCGACGATCTCCCCGCGCCGCATCACCGCGACCCGGTCACAGACGTGCCGCACCACGCCGAGGTCGTGCGAGACGAAGATCAGCGTCAGCGAATACAGCTCGACCAGCGACGCGAGCAGGTCGAGGATCTGCTTCCGCACCGACACGTCGAGCGCGCTCACCGGCTCGTCCGCGATGAGGACGCTCGGATTCGGCGCGAGCGCCCGCGCGATCGAGATGCGCTGCCGTTGCCCGCCGGAGAACTGGTGCGGATACCGTCCCGCGGCATCCGAAGGCAGGCCGACGGCCTTCAGCAGTTCCGAAACCCGTGCGGGATCCCGTCGGCCCAACGGTTCGGAGATGATGTCGCGCACCCGCATCCGCGGATCGAGCGAACCCATCGGATCCTGGAAGACGATCTGCAGTTCCGTCCGAAGGAAGCCGAGTTTCCGCTCCGGCAAGGTGTCGACGCGCTTGCCCTGGAACGAGACGCTGCCCGCCGTCGGCTTGTCGAGCGCGGCCAGCAATCTGACCAAAGTGGACTTTCCCGAGCCCGATTCGCCGACGATCCCGAAGCGCTGACCTGCTTCGACGTCGAACGACACTCCGCGCAAGGCGTGCACATCTCGCCGCGTGTACCGGCGTTCGAGATCCCGCACCGAGATCATCATCGGCTCGCCTCCAGATCCGAAGCGGCCAACAGCTTCTTCGTGTACTCGTGCTGTGGCGCGGTGAGGACGTCGCGGGTGGTGCCGGCTTCGACGATCTCGCCGTCCAGCATCACCAGCACCCGCTCGCACACCGACGCCACGACGGCGAGGTCGTGCGTGATGAACAGCAGCGCGCACTCCCGTTCGCGCACACCGTCGAGGATCAGTTCCAGGATCTGCGCCTGCACGGTGACGTCGAGCGCCGTCGTCGGCTCGTCGCAGATCAGCAGCTTCGGGTCGTTGGCCAGCGCGATCGCGAGGACGACGCGTTGCCGCTGCCCACCGGACAGCTGATGCGGATACGCGCGAGCGACGCCGGGCAGTCCGACGGAAGCCAGCAAAGCCTCGGGATCCTTCCTGACCTTCCGGTGGATGCGCATCGGCTCGGCCACCTGCGCGCCGACCCGCATCGCCGGGTTCAGCGCGGTCATCGGCTCCTGGAACACCATCGACATCTCGTTGCCGCGCAACCGCGACAGCTCCTTCTCCGGCGCGCCCAGCAGCTCGCGGCCGTCGAGTTTCACCGATCCGGACGCGGCGAGCTCTTCGGGCAGCAGCCCCATGATCGACAGCGCCGTCAACGACTTCCCGGAACCCGACTCGCCGATCAGCCCGACGCGCTCTCCACGCGCGATACCGAACGTGACGTCGCGGACCAGGCCGCCGATGCCGAGACCGTGGACTGCGAGGGTCATAACCGCGCCGCCAATCGGGGGTCGAGGCGATCGCGGAGGCCGTCGCCGAGCAGGTTGAAACCGAGGACGGCGATGGCGATCGCGACACCGGGCACGAGCGCGAGCCGCGGGTGCAGGGTCAGGAACACCTGGGATTCCTGCAGCATCCGGCCCCACGACGGAGTCGGCGGCCGCGTGCCGAACCCGAGGAACGACAACGCCGCCTCCGCGAGCACGGCGATCGCGAACGACACGGACGCCTGCACGATCAGCAATCCGGAGATGTTCGGCAGCACATGCCGCGCGGCGATGTTCAGCCGCGAACGGCCCGCCGACCGTGCCGCCAGGACGAACTCGCTGCTCATCACCTGCAGAGTGCCCGAACGCGCGATCCGCGCGAACGACGGGATGGTCGCGATGCCGATCGCCACCATCGCGGTCAGCGTGTCCGCCCCGAACACCGCGCCGAACATGATCGCCAGCAGCAACGCGGGGAACGCGAGCACGAGATCGTTGACCCGCATGACGAACTCGCCGAGCCACCGCGACGACATCCCGGCGAGGATCCCGAGCGGTGTCCCGATCAGCGCGGCGATCCCGACCGCGACCACGCCGACGTACAGCGTCGTCCGCGCGCCGACCATGAGCTGGCTGAGCACGTCACGGCCGAAGCTGTCGGTGCCGAGCGGGTTCGAGCCGCTGAAATCGTGCAGCCGGTTGGCCGCGTCGACCTTCACCGGGTCGAACGGCGTCCACACGAACGAAAGCAGCGCGGCGAGCACGATCAGCGCGACGAGCACCCCGCCGATCACGAGACTGCGGCTACGCATCAGGAACCCCGCAATCTCGGGTCGAGCACCGTGTAGAGGACGTCGACCACGAAGTTCACCAGCAGCACGCCGACCACGAGGACCAGCACGATCCCCTGCACGGCCAAGAGATCCCGCGACGCCACCGAGTCGAGCAGCATGCTGCCCAGCCCCGGCAGGACGAACACGCGCTCGACGACGACGGCACCGATCAGCAGGGTCGACAGTTGCAGCCCGAGCACCGTCACCACCGGCACGGAGGCGTTGCGCAGTCCGTGGCGGAACAAGGCTTGGAACGGCCGCAATCCCTTGGACCGCGCCGTGCGCAGGTAGTCCTGGCCGAGCGTGTCGAGCACGGCCGACCGCACATAGCGCGTCAGCACCGCGCCCTGCACGAGCCCCAGCGACAACGCGGGCAGGACGAGCCCGCGGAGGAATTCGCCCGGATCCTGCACCGGCGGTGTCCAGCCGCCGGAAGGCAGCCAGCGCAACTGCACCGCGAAGATCTGCACCAGGATGATGCCGGCGAGGAACGCGGGGATCGCGACGCCGATCTGCGACAGCCCGGAAAGCGCGGTGCCGTCGGCCTTCCGGTGCCGCACCGCGGCGAACGTCCCGGCGGGGACGGCGATCAGCAACGCCACCAGCATCCCGGCGCCGACCAGCCACAACGTCACGCCGAGCCGGTCGGTCAGCGCCGGGCCGATCTCCTCGCGCGTCACGTACGAGCGGCCGAAGTCGCCTTGCAGGACACCGCCGATCCAGTCGAAGTACTGCGTCACGAGCGGCCTGTCGATGCCGAACTCGGCGCGCGTCTTCGCGACCAGCTCCGGCGTCGCGTTGACGCCGAGCGCGACCTGCGCCGGATCACCCGGCAGCACGGCCATGAACAGGAACACCACGATGGACGCGGCCAGCACACTGGCCACCAGGATCGCCAAGCGGCGCACGATCTTGACCGTCATCGCGGCGCCAATCCCGTGAGATCGAAGGACTCGCTGACCTGGTTGCGGACGAACCCGGTCACCTTGTTCTTCGCCACGATCACGTTGGGGAACAGGAAAAGCCAGTCCGCGGCGGCGTCTTCGGACAGCCGCCGGGCGACCTGGCGCATCGCATCGACTTGCTCCTGGGGGGTGCCGGCGTCGGCCTTCGCCAGGTTCTGCTGGACGGGCTTGCCGTCGTAACCCCAGTAGTACTTCGGCCTGCCGAAGGTGACGATGTCGCGCGCCTCGACGTGCTGGATGATCGACAGGTCGTAGTCGTGGTCGGTGAAGACCTGCTTGAGCCACACCGCCGGGAAGTCCAGCGGCTCGATCGTCACCGTGACCCCGACGTCCGCCAGTTGCGAGGACACCACCTGCGCGGCCGAAACCGCGTACGGCAGGTTCGGAATCCGCAGCCGCAGCGAAGGATGCGGTTGTCCCGCTTCGGCGAGCAGCGCTTTCGCCTTCGCGGGATCGAACGGATACGCGTTCGACAGGTCTTCGTACCAGGGATCCGTCGGCGGGACCATACTGCCGATGAGCGTGCCGCGACCGGCCCAAGCCGTGTCCAGCAACGCTTTCCGGTCGATCGCGTACGACAGCGCTTTTCGCACCCGGACGTCGTTCAGCGGCGGGCGCGCGTTGTTGAACGCGAGCGTGACCTCGCTGTTGGTCGTACCTTCGACGACGGTGAACCGGTCGTCGCTCTGGAACTGCGGGATCGAATCCGGCACGGTGATCGCGGAGATGACGTCGATCCCGTTGCTGAGCAAGGCGTTGTTGAGCGCCGTCGGATCCTTGATGTACTTGAGGACCACGGTCGAGTAGGCCGGTTTCGTGCCCCAGTACGTGGGATTCTGCTTGAGCACGATGGAGTCGCCACGACGTCGCGAGGACACCGTGTACGGCCCCGTGCCGACCGGTTTGTTCGCCAGATCCGCGACCCCGGTCGGGCTGAACATCGCGCCGAGACGGCTGGTGAGGCTGAACAGCCAGCCGTTGCTGGGTTTCGTGAGCACGACCCGCGCGTGGTCCGGCGCCACGACGTCGACCCGGTCCACGACGTCCATTGTGGACTTGATCGACACGGTCCAGCCGGTCTTCACGCGCATCAGCGAGAACTTGACGTCCTCGGCGGTGAACGGCGCCCCATTGCTGAATTTCGCGTTCTTCCGGAGCTTGAAGTCGTAGGTCTTGCGGTCTTCCGACACCGTCCACGATTCGGCCAGCAGCGGCACGATCTTCGCGTTCGCGTCGAGTTTCACCAGGCCCTCGTAGACGTTGTAGAGCAACGCCTGCGGGATGGCGGCGCCGTCCGTGCGGGTGAAGTCGAAGTTCGCGGGTTCGGCGGTGTAGCCGATGGCGAGCGTGCCGGGATCCTTGGCGACCGTGGCACTCGAACCGGCGGAGCAGCCGGACGCCACCAGCAGTAACGCCCACACTGCCGCGTGAATCCGGGCTTTCATCCTGCCCCCTGACCGGTAGACTGGTCTGACCAGTAAACCAGACGAGACGGCAGGGTCAAGATGGAATTCGAGCCGGTCGCCCCTGTCCGCGCGTACCAGCGTGTCGTCGAACAGATCGAGGAAGCCGTGTTCAGCGGCCGGATCAAACCGGGCGACCGGCTGCCGAGCGAACGCGAGCTGATGGTCCAGTTCGACGTCGGCCGCTCGACCGTGCGCGAGGCGCTGCGTGTGCTGCAAGCAGCGGAAATGATCCGCTCGCGGCCAGGGGATCCGCGCGGGCCCGAGGTGCTGGCCGCCTCCCCCGCCGCGTTGCACCGGTCGATGCACCGGCTCGCGCGGGCCGACCATCTCGGGTTGTCCGAACTCCTGCAGTTCCGCATGGTGCTCGACGGTTCCGCACATCTGCTCGCCGCGCAGCTCAGGACGGAAGACCATCTCGCCGAACTGGACGCCGCGCTGGAGGCGATGCGCGCGGGCGTCGCGAAGGGATTCGCGGAGTTCTCCCACGCGGACGTCGCGTTCCACGAAGCGATCGCCCGTGCGACGGGGAATCCGTTGCTGGTGATCAGCGGCGAGGTCGTGCGCGGCGTCGTACTGGAACTCATCGAGGACAAACTGGAGCACGCCGACGACCGGACGGCATTGATGCGCAACTGGCTGGCACATCACGAAGAGGTGCTCGGCGCGATCCGGGACTCCGACGGCGAACGCGCTTCTCGGCTGGCGAAGCAGGCGCTCTACGACAACTACGCCGAGTACGTCCCCGAAGAGCAACGGCGTCTCTTGCAACCACTGCTCGCTTGACCCACCCCTACACTCACTCAGGTGGGGGATATCACCAAACCTTCGACCACCCGGCAAGGCGTCGGTCTCGCGCTGTCCGGCGGCGGTTACCGCGCGATGTTGTTCCACACCGGGGCCCTGTGGCGGCTCAACGAACTCGGCTGGCTGTCGAAGATCTCGACGTTCTCCAGCGTTTCGGGCGGCTCGATCGCGGCCGGTGTGCTCGCGCACGCTTGGGCGGACCTGAGGTTCGAAAACGGTGTCGCGGACAACTTCGCCGACAAGGTCGTCGCGCCGATCCGGAACCTGGCACGCAAACGGCTCGACATCCCGGTCACCCTGCTCGCCATGGCCGTTCCGTGGCGGAGCGCCGGCGAGGAGCTCGCGCGGGTATACGCGAAACACCTGTTCGGCGACTGCTGCTTGAAGGACATCGACCCGACGGGCCCGCAATTCGTCTTCACCGCGACCAACCTGCAAGACGGCGCGCTGTGGTGGTTCTTCCGGCAGAACGGCCCGCACGGGAACATCCCGCTCGCGACCGCGGTGGCCGCGTCTTCCGCGTTCCCGCCGATGCTTTCGCCCGTGGTGATCCAGGATCCGCATTCCGCCGAGCGGAAACGCAAGATCGTGCTGAGCGACGCCGGCGTCTACGACAACCTCGGCCTGGACCCGGTCGAGGGGCACGCGACGGTGCTGGTGAGCGACGCGGGCAAGCGGATGAAGGTCACGCCGAAGGTCAAACGCGACTGGGGACGGCAGCTGCTGCGCGTCCTCGACGTGATCGACAACCAGGTGCGCGAACTGCGGCGCGGCGCGCTGCTGAAGTCCTATGTGGAGAAGGATTTCACCGGCGCCTACTGGGGGTCTTACGTCGATCTCGCGAACTTCCAGCTCGAAGATTCGCTGGCGGCACCCGCCGAGCTCACGCACCAGCTGGCGGAAACCCCGACGCGCCTGACAAAACTTCCGGAAGTGCTGCAGGAGCGGTTGATCAACTGGGGTTACGCGGCCTGTGACGCGGGGATGCGGAAGTGGGTCGACACCGAGGCCGCGGCTCCGGGCGGGTTCCCGTTCCCGGGCGCCGGGGTGGGCTGAAAGCGTCCTTCACCACGTCAGATGCGGTGAAGGACGCTTTCAGCTCACCCGACCAGATTCGCGTAAACGACGATGTTGTCCTTGTAGCTGTGCTCTTCCTTGTCGAAGACACCGCCACAGGTGATCAGCCGCAGCTGCGGCTTGTCCGTGTTGCCGTAGACCGCTTCCTCGGGGAACTGGTCCTTGGGCACCTGGTCCTTCTTCTCGACCACGAACTTCAGGTTCTTGCCGTCGCTGCGCTCGACGAGCACCTCGTCACCGGGGTTGACGTCCTTGAGCTTGTAGAAGATGCCCGGCTGCTTGTTGCCGTCGACGTGGCCGAGCAGGATCGACGGGCCGACGTCGCCGGGCACCGGCGAAAGCCGGTACCACGCGGCCTGCATCGGGTTCTTCGCCGACGGGACGGACATCTTGCCGTCCTTGCCGACCGCGACCGTGACCAGACTCGATTCCGCGCCGATCTTGGGGATCTTCACGTTCGTCGGACGGGTCCCGTTGTACGGCTTCACGACCGGCGGAGCCGATTCCGATGGCGCCGCCGCGGCGGGCGGGGCGGGTTCGTCGGTGCCGCATCCCGTCAGCGCGAGGGAAAGCACAAGGGCGGCCGCGACCACGCGGCCGCCCTGCGTCAGGAGCTTCATCGGATCAGGCCGCGGTGGCGCCGAAACCGGTCTCGATGCCGCCCTTCGGCTTCAGCTTGACCTGCTTCTTCGGCTGCTCCGGCTTGGTGCCCGGCGCGGTCGAGCCGCCGCCGACCGTCTCGATCTCGATGTCACCCTTGCCCGGCTTGCCGTCGCAGGTCCAGGTGAAGGTGCTCGAGGTGCCCTTGAAACCGGGCTTGGCCTCGACGATGTAGATCCACAGGTAGGCGTCGCCACCGTCCTGGAACGAGTCGACGATGGTGAAGTCCGGCGCGGTGACGTCCGCGGGCTCCGAACCGCACAGGATCGCCAGCGCGCCCTCGTTGCCCTCGACGTAGCCGGCGCCGACGTTCAGCTCCGGCTTCGGCGGAGTGGTGGTGGTCGGCTTCTCCGAGGTGGAGGTCGACGGCTTGCCGGAGGTGGGCGTGCCGCCAGTCGAGGTCGGCGCGCCGCTCTCGGAGGACGACGGCGGGGCCGTCGTGACCTGGCCGCCCGACCACGAGGGCGGGTTGCTGACCTGGCCGCCGGACCACGAGGGCGAGGGCGCCGTGGTGGGCGTCTCGCTCGTCGGCGCGGGAGGCGTGGTCGTCGTTTCGGTCTGCGCCATCGCGACCGGCGTCACGGCCAGCGAGATGACGGCGCCGGCCAGCACCGCGCCCGCGAGGCGGCCCAACGTCTTCTTCAAAGTGTTCTCCCAGTGGAAAGCATCGCAACGCACAGTGACCCCCACCATGCGACCACCCGGGAAGATTCCCACGTATGGGTGATAGCGCGATCCTGCCGGAAAAACGCGGCCGGACGTAGCGAAAAGGCGGTGACAAAAGCCACCGTGAAAACGGGTAACGCGGGAGTGGCGTCGGCCGATACAAGGGGCCGGAAAGTCGCTCAACAGAGGGAAAAACTCGCGGCGACGAGGGGAATGTTAACACCCGGACGGCCCGAATGGTCGCCTCGCGGAAGTATTCTTCCCGCCTGTCCTCAGAACACCAGGAACAGAGCCACGGCGAACGACAGCACGCCGAAGAGGCCCCCGACGAACAGCCAGGGCTTCGGTGAGGTCCGCTTCCGGACCGCCCGGCCGCCGCCCACCCCCGCGATCAGGAGGCCGAGGCCGAACCCGATCCCGGGGATGAAGGTGGCGAGTGTCCGGTTCTCCGCGTCGCAGGCCCAGACCCCGTCACTCGGACAGGGCGCCGCCGCGAGTTCGGCCAGCAGGCCCGCCGCGACGATCGCGAGGAAGCCCAGCACCAGGAGCCAGAACAGACCCCACAGCCATTGCCCGAGCCGCCGAGGCGGTTTCGTCTCGTCCACGTGCCCAAGCTAGCCGAGCGCGGAGGCCAGATCCGTCCAGAGATCTTCCGGATCTTCGAGCCCGACGCTGAACCGGACGAGCCCGGCGGGCACGTGGGCGTCGCCCGCCATCCAGGCCCGCCGCTCGACCAGGCTCTCCACCCCGCCGAGGCTGGTGGCGGCGCGGATCAGCCGCAGCGACCCGATGACCTTGTCCGCGGTCTCGGCGTCCGGGAGTTCGAACGCGATCATCATGCCGGAGCCGGGATACCGCACCCGAGTGATCGCGGGGTGGTCCAGCAGCCGTGCCGCCAGCAGCTTCGCGGTGCGGGTCTGCTCGGCGAGCCGGACCGGCAGCGTCCGCAGCCCGCGCAGGGCCAGCCACGCTTCGAGCGCGCCCGGCGTCGCCCCCAGCCTGGTGCGCGCGTCGCGCAGGCCTTTCGCGACGCCTTCGTCGGCCGCGATGGTGAGGCCGAGCAGAAGGTCGCTGTGGCCGCCGATGAGTTTCGTCGCGCTGTGCACGACGATGTCGGCGCCGAGGTCCAGCGGCCGCTGCCCGAGCGGGGTGGCGAACGTGTTGTCCACCGCGACCAGGCCGTTCGCGGCGGCGGCGATCGTCTCGATGTCGATGACGTCGAGCGTCGGATTGGTCGGCGATTCGAGCCAGAGCAGGTCCGCGTCCGCGGCGGCCACCCAGGCGGCCGTGTCCTCCGGCTCGATCTCGGTCACCACCAGACGGCCGGTGCCGTGCGCGTGCGCGAGCAGGCCGCGCGACCCCGCGTAGGAGAACGTCGGGACACAGACCTTCGCCCCGACCGGCAGGGTGTCGACGACCGCGCTGAGCGTCGCGATCCCCGACGCGAACGCCGTGGCGTGCCCGCCTTCGAGCGCGCCGATCGCGGCTTCGAGGGCTTCCCAGGTCGGGGTGCCGTCCTGGCGCGAGTACGCGCGGTCGGCGCCGGCGTCGAAGGTGCTCGCCGCGACGATCGGCACGTTCAGCGGCTCGCCGGGGCCTTCGGGGCGTCCGGCGGCGATGGCGAGGGTGCGGGGTGACCAGTCGTTCGTGTCCACCCCGCCACCGTAAACCGTGCCCTCGTCAGGCCTTCAAAGGTCGCTTCGGTCGATCCATTCGATCGTGGCGACGACGTTCGCGCCGAGGGCGGCTCGAGTGGCGGCGGTCGCGGCTCGGCGGCGGGCTTGCTGGACGAGCGCGGCCCAAGGCTGGGAATAGTCGAGGTCCGAGTCCTCCTGCTGGACCTGCGTCCAGTACATCTGGCCGTCGGGTTCAACTCGCCAGAGCTGGAAGTCGAGCGTCACCTGATCATGGTCGGCGAGATCGTCGAGGACGTGGATCAGTCGTTCCGACGGCCATGCCTCGTGCCCGTAGGCCGTGGTGAGCCGGAGGCTCGCGGTCAGCGACGGGACGACGGGGTGCCGAGCGCCGAGCGCGGTCAAGGCGGATCGGATGCTGCCCGGCTCCGACCAGTCGGGTGGGTCGCCGCGGTCCTTGCACGCTTGAGAGGCGCGTCGGAGCGCGGGTACCGCGTCGATGACGCGTAGCTGGGCCAAGGCGCGGGCGGACCACTCGCGGACCGTCTCGTGCTCGCTGGTCAGCAGCTCGATCAGCGGCTGCCCGGCGCGGGCGTCGCCGAGTTCCTGAAGGATCTCGATGGCGCAAAGCTGCCCGAAACCGTTCAGCGTCGGCAGGGCTCGCAAAAGCGGCGCGATCACGTCGGTCTCACGGCCGAGACGGGTCAGCTCCGCCTGCGCGTCTTCGGCCTCGCCGCCGCCGTCCGCGTCGAGCCGGCGGAGGAGTCGCTCGATCTCCTGCATGATGGGCCCCTTCCCCGCGCCCGGAACAGGGCCCATCACACACCACGAGCTAGTGGGCGTACACCTCGAATTCGTAGAGGGAGTAGCCGTACTTCGTCCCGCGCTGGACACCGGCCATCCGGACATAGCGCCCGTCCACCGCCTCGAAGGCGACGTTGTCCGTTCCGCCGTTTCCGTCCACTATGGACGCCGCGTCCCGCCAGTTCGTGCCATCGGACGAGAACTGCACCTTGTACGCCTTCCCGTACGCGGATTCCCACTTCAGGACCACGCGGGACACGCGCTGCACCGAACCGAGATCCACGGTGATCGACTGGTCGTCGCTCCAGTCGCTGGCCCAGCGCGTCGAGAGGTTGACGTCGATCGCGTTGGACGGCGGCGAGTTGTACCAGCCGGTCTCGTGGCTGCTCGCGCTCACCGACCGGCCGGTGGCGAGATTGGCGATGTTGTCGCCGCGTTTCGCCGGGAACTCCACGACCTGCTGGAAGGTCGGCCGGTTCTGGGTGCTCATCTTGTCCTGCGTGATGCCGCCGAGCGCGCGGTGGATGATCGTGTCGGCGCACCACTGGTCGCCCGCGGCGCAGTCGCCGTCGCCGGGGTACACGGTGTTCGCGGGCTGCGCGGCCGCCTGCGTCAGCGAGTCGAGCAGCACCTGACGGCACGCGTTCACGTCGCCGCCACCGCAGTACTTCACGGCGAGCGGACCGGCCACGTTCTGCCCGAGGACCGAGCGGATGTCCTTGTGCACGTAGCCCCACCAGCCGGACTGGTACGACGAACCGGCGTGCCCCTGGCCGACGTGCTTGCCGGGAACCTCGTTCTGCCAGCCGGAAGGCGACTCGTTGATCTTCAGCACTCCGACCATGGCGCCGTAGGCGGCGTCACCCATGCCGGGTTTGAACTGCGCGTTCACCAGCAGCGGCCACCAGGCGTCCATGATGCGGATCGCGTCGGCGTTGGCGTAGGCCTTGCTGCCCGGTGACGTCTCCGAGCGCAGACCGCCCGCGGCGAGCCAGGTCTTGAGCTTCGCCACCGCGTCCGCGGCCGGGCCGGTCACCGGCGCCTTGTCGATCACCTTGAACAGTTCCGGCAGCACCTTCTCCGCGCGGAGATCGGCCAGCGCCGCCTCCTCCATGGCCTGCGTGAGGTTCACCCGCGTCACCTTGGTGCCACTGGAAATCATCTTCTTGACCCGCGCGTCGATCAGATCGCCGCGGTGCACGGAACTCTTGTCCGCGCCGCTGGCCGCGTAACCTCCTGCCTGCGCGTTGTTCCAGCTGATGTAGTAGTCCTGGTTGATCGACTGCGGATGCTGCGAGGACGGCGTGTAGTTCGCGAGGTTGCCGTCGGGATTCCAGCCCTGCCAGTCGAATCCGGCGTCGGCCTTCACCGGCATGGCCGGGTCGACGTTCGGATTGCGGACGGGGTTCGAGCCGGAGTTGAAGTACGCGATGTCACGCGAGTCGGCGTAGAACCAGTTGTAGGTCTGGTTGACGTCGGCCGCCGCGGCCTGGAAGTCCTGCGCCGACTTGATCGCGTCCGGGTCGTTGAACTTCTGGAAGCCGATGATCGTGTCGATCTCGTGCTGGAACGTCGACCGCAGCGACGCGTACGCCACCGGCTTGCCGCCGACCAGCGCCCGGCTCGTCACCGGCCCGTACTTCGTGCGGAAGCTGCGCAGCGTGTACGAACCTTCCGCCGTCCCGTCGGCGACCGTGGGCTTCCACGCGTTCTTGCGTTCGACGATCTCGAACGGCAGGCACTGGCCGCGGAAGCGATAGAAGTTGGAGTTCTTCGTCGGCGTGGAGCCGTTCTGCTCGCACAGTTCGACGGCGTAGGTGTCGATGATGTCCTGCGACGCCGAGGTCGCGCTCCACGAGTAGTCCTTGCCGCGGCCGAGCAGCACGTACATGCTGATCCCCGCGAACGAGGCGCCACGCGCGCTGATGCCGGGGCCCTGAAGTTCTTGCAGCATCAGCAATTGCGGCGCGAAATAGCCGGCCTGCGGGCCGAAGACGGCGACCGGGTGCCCGCTCGCGGTCTTGGCGCCGGAGACGACCAGCGCGTTGGACATGCCGTGCTTTTCCGACAGCAGGTTCCCCGGCAGGACACCCTCGTCGAAGATGCCGCGGACGGCCTTCTGGTCCTCGGGCGCGGGGACGTCCACCTTGGCGGGCGTCGCCGTCCCGGCGGAACCGGTCGGGTCGAAGACCAGCTGCTGCCCGGTGACCGAACCCTTGTCCGGCATGGCCGCGCCCTGCGGGTTCGACGGCGCCTTGCCGTAGTCGAACGTCTGTCCATTGTGGAGCGTCTTGACGGTCTCGGGATCGTCCTCGGACCGCAGGCTCTTCCAGACCTTGTCGCCTTGTTCGAGGCCGTACTTCTCCTGCATCGCCATCTTCGCGATGGCGTTCTGCACCTCGCCGCCACCGCCGGCGCCGAACTGCGCCCCGACGACGGCGGCGAGCACGACGAGGTCGGTGAGCTTGAACGGCTCGATGGTCCCGGCGTTCGTGATCGCGTCGACGTGCCCGGTGAGCACGTACTCGCCGGGGAAGTAGCGGCCGCTGTGCGCGTCGGAGATGTACTTGTTGACACCCTGCACGTAGGCCTCGGCGTCGGCCTTGCCCTGCGCGCCGCGCGGACCACTGGCCGCGGCGTTGTCGATCTGCTTCTGCAGTTCCTGCTCGGTGTACGGCGCCGAGGCGAAGAAGCTCTGCTCGAGTTCGCGGTTGCCCTGCGCGCCACCGGCGTACGAGGTCAGCTGGCCGCGGCCGACGCGGCGCATGATGTCCATCAGCCACAGGCGGTCCTGCGCGGCGGCGTATCCGGCGCCGTACATCGTGCCCGGCCGCGTCGTGCCTACGATGCGCGGCACGCCGATCCCCTTGTCGCGGGTGATCGTCACGTCGGAACGCGGTTTGATCGTGCTCTCGACCTGCCCGGACGGAACGCCGAACGAGGCGTCGTTGAAGAACTGGTTGATCTTGTCCGTGGTCAGTGTCTTGTAGCCGTCGGCGAGCGAGGCGTACTTGCCGAGCTGATCGGCCGAATGCGCGGGCCGGGTGCCGAACGCCTTGTGCGCCAGGATCTCGGCGAGCGTGGCGTTCCCCTTGGTGCCGGGCGGAAGGATGTCACCGCACTGGCCGCCGCAGTAGTCGTCGAGCGCGGCCGCCACCACCGAGTTCTGTGGCGCCTCCGCGGCGTTCGCCTGCAGTGCCGGAACGGTGCCCGCCACCAGCGTCAGCCCCGCCAGCGTCGTCAAGACCCGTATGCCTCGTCGCATGAAAGACCTCCGTCGTCGGAGAGTGACGAGGCGCACACTACCCACGGGTATCCAAATTTGTGAAGACTATTCGCGTTCTTGCCACCGTTCGGCGGAACACTCGCCCTGCGAACCCAGGACCTGCGCAGGTATCTTCCTGGACATGTCTTTGCAGAAGCCCCAGATCGACCGCCCGGAGGGCCCCGCGCCGTCCGACCTGGAGAAGTCCGACATCACCGTCGGCGATGGCCAGGAGGCGAAGGCCGGCGACACCGTCTCGGTGCACTACGTCGGCGTCTCGCACTCGACCGGCGACCAGTTCGACGCCTCGTGGGACCGCGGCGAACCGCTGCGCTTCGGCCTCGGCGCCGGTCAGGTCATCCCCGGCTGGGACCAGGGCGTGGCCGGGATGAAGGTCGGCGGCCGCCGCAAGCTGGTCATCCCGCCGCACCTGGCCTACGGCGAACGTGGCGCCGGCGGCGTCATCAAGCCGAACGAGACCCTGATCTTCGTCGTCGACCTCATCGGCGTGAACTGACCTGCTTCATCTCGATGTCCGGCGGAGCGGCTCCGCCGGACATCGAGGTGACCTACACGGCATCGCGAGCTTCTGAGCTCGGCGTTCACCGGTAGGTAGCATCGCCCTTCGTGCCCACTGTCCCCCTCTCCCCACAGTGGAGGACGGTCGCCACCGAGCGGACGGTCCTCGCTGTCGTGCACAACGTCACGGCCGCCACCCGGCTCTTCGACGTCCTCGAGCTCTTCGCAGGCGACCCACGCGTCCAGATCGTCTTCACCTGCCCGGGCTCCAGCGCCTTCACCGACGGCACCGCCGAACACCTCGCCGCACGCGGCGTGACGACCCTGCCGTGGGACCGCGCGATCCGCACCCGCTTCGACTCGGCGATTTCGGCGAGCTACGGGGGCGACCTTCACGAAATCGAAGCGCCGCTCATCGTGATTCCGCACGGAATGGGTTACAATAAATTCTTGGAAACCGGAAACCGGAAACCGGAAACCGGAAACCGGAAACCGGAAACCGGAAACCGGAAACCGGAAACCGGAAACCGGTTTTCGGTCTTTCCGCCCCCTGGCTGATGCACGATGGCCGAGTCGTGGCCACCCATATCGTTCTGTCCCATGAGGAACAGCTCGAACGGCTACGCGCCGCCTGTCCCGAGGCCGCGGCGCGCGCCGTCGTCGCCGGCGATCCCTGTCTCGACAGGTTGCAGGCGAGCACACCACTTCGCGAGACGTACCGGCAAGCACTCGGTCTCGACAAAGACCAGCGGCTCGTGGTCGTTTCGTCCACTTGGGGCAATTCGTCGCTGCTCGGCACGAACATGTCGCTGGTCCTGGAACTCGCTCACGAACTCCCCCACGATGCGTACCGGATCGCCGTCGCCTTGCACCCGAATATCGTTCGAGGCCATTCTTCCTGGCAGACGAAAAGGTGGTTCGACGAATGCACACGGGCGGGTGTCCTCGTTTTCGACGAGGAAGATCATTGGCGGCCGGCTCTCGTCGCCGCGGATCTGACGATCGGCGACCACGGTTCCGTCACCTTCTATTCCGCCTGTCTCGGCACCCCGGTCGTTCTGGGCTCCGCTCCCGAAGAGACCGTCCATCCGGATTCCCCGATCGCACAGCTCCTGCGGGCGGCGCCTCGGCTGGAGCCATGGACGCGGCTCGACGACGTCATCGACGCGCATCGGCCGGGTAAGTACGCGGAGATCACCGAGCTCGCGACCTCTGTGCCGGGTAAGGCCGCAGACCTGCTTCGCGACCTTTGGTACTCCACCATCGCTCTACCCCCGCCAGCCGTCGCTCCGTCGCTGAAGGCACTTCCGGTCCCGGCCATCGCTCCGCCGGAGCCGAGGGCGTGGACGGCCGAAGTGTCCTTCGCCGCCGACGGAACGGCTTCGTTGTCCCGGTTCCCGGTCGACGGGCGGTCGAAGGAAACACTCGCCAGGGCGGACACCCATCTGGTCGTCGGCACGGACGAGCCGGACATCGCGCTGCTACGGCTGGCGGACGTCGTGATGCGGCCGGACATCGCCCGCGACCCCGACACCTGGACCGCCGCGACCTTGCGTGCGTTACCCGGCTGCCGGCTCACAGCCACCCGTGCGAGTGACGACGAATGGCGGGTCGAAACCCGAGACGGCCTTGTCCTCGGTATCGACACCGCCGATCCGGCGTTCGTCTCCGTCTTCCACGCCTTGCACGATGGCGAGACCGTGCCACGAGAACTCCGGTTGCGTCGCGGCTCGACGATTTACACGGCGAAGGTCACTGTGCGAGCTTCGCGCTGACACGGTCGCAGTCCGGGGTGAAGCCGTGGAAGTAGTAAATCTCCTTCGCGGACTCCCAAAAAGCACGAGCGTCGACAGGCCGGTCCGTCTCGAACGCCAAGTCGCCCAACGCTTCGTTGGCTTCGGCCCGTTCGCGGTTGAAGGACCGTGCGGTCGCCAGCGCGAGTGTCTTGGTCAGGACCGCGGCCGCATCCGCACGGGTGCCGGCTTCGAGCAGCTTCTTGCCCCGCCACAAGGCGATCTTGACCTGGTTGAGGTACTCGGAACCCAACACCGGCTCGGCGGCGTCGAGCAGTTCGAGCGCCTCCGCCGGCGGACGGACCTTCGCCAGATGAAAGCGGGCGAGCGCGATCCGGCGTTCCTCTCCGAGCTGTGTCGCCAGGTCGAGCGACCGACGGAACAGAGCCTCGGCCTCCGCGTGGTCCGCGAGGTCGAGTTTCGCCAGCCCCAGCGATTCGATGGCGGTCGCCAGCGCGGTGGAAGAACCGGCCTTGCCGGCGAAGTCGATCGACTCCTGGAACCGGGAGGCCGCGAAGTCGGCCCGAAAGGACTGTCGGTAGGCGAAGCCCAGCTGAAAGGTCATCACGGCGGCGGCGAGGTCGTTGCCCCACGCGCGGGCGGCCTCGATCCCCCGATCGTTCACACGGACCATTTCCCCTGGGTGCTCGCCAGTGAGATGAGCCGTCCAAAGCACCAGACAGAACTGGCAGACCCACTCGTGCCGCTCCAGCCGGTAGGCCAGTTCGACCACTGCTTCCAGGTTCTCGCGCTCGATGTCGAGCCATTCCCTCGCGGCGGTCTTGTCGGCCGGCGGCCGGACCGTGAGAAGAGGCCACAGCTCCGCCATCCAGCCGCGGTTGGGCAACGCGGCCTCGACGGCGAGCCCGGCGCCGCGATAGGCGGAGACGATCCGCAGGGGCAGATCATCGTCCGCCTTCGTCGCGGCGTGATCCCGGACGAGGCTGCCCGCGATGAGGTACCGGTCGTCGGCGACCTCATGGACGAGGTGCCGTTTCTTCAGCTCTTGGAGCGCGTCGGAGACGTCGAACTCGTCCTCGCCGAGGACGTCCGCGACGGTGCGCGCGGAGACGGCGCCGTCTCCGGGATGGACCCCGAGGACCTGGTAGCAGGACTGGCAGAGCGGGGACAGCAGTTCGTACGCGACATCGAAGACCGGGGTGATCTCGAGCGCCGCGAGCAAGCCGCCCTTGCGCTCGATCCGGCGAAGAGTCCGTGCGGCGGGCTCGTCTTCGAGCAGGGCGCCGAGAATGTTGAGCGCGATCGCCGATCCGCCGCAGAGCCCGATCAGCTCGGAGATCGGCGCGGCCTCGCTGTCGAGCCGGTCCGTTCCGATCATCTTCCCGAGCAGCAGGCGGGCCGCTTCGTCGCTCAGCGGGTCGATCCACACCTTCTTGGCGGAGTACTCGGTCCGGAGCTTGGGCGACTCGCCACTGTCGACGATGAGCACCGCGGCGGGACCCGCCCCGGGGATCAGTGGCGCGATCTCGGCCGGGAGCAGGGCGTTGTCGATGACGAGCGCGATCTTCTTGCCGTAGCTCCAGCTGCGCCACATCGCCGACCGCGCCTCCAGACCGGACGGGATCTCATCCGGCCGGTGGCCGACCGCGCGCAACAGATCTTCGAGCGCGTCCGGCGCCCGCTCGGCGGCCAAGGCGAGCGGGACGTAGAAGGTCCCGTCGGGGAAGGCGTCCCCCTGGTCGTTCACCCACTTGCGGCAAAGGGTGCTGCGGCCGCTGCCCGGTGTCCCGGTCACGAGGGCGATCGCCGGTCCATCCGCCCGGTTCTCCGGGCTGAGGACCTCGTTCAGCCGGCTGAGCTGTACCTCGTAGTTCGTGTAGTGCTTGGGTGCTGCCCCGACCTGGTGCGGTACCGGCCTCGAACTGTGGCCTTGCCCACCGAAATGCGGCTCGCTCACGCTCACCCCTCCCCATGGTGAGCCGCCGACCTTACCGGAAGTGACCGCCCCGATACCCGGCAAACACCAAGCCGCCCACTCTGAGCCGACCACCCCGCCAACCGCCGCCGACCGCACCGTGGGGGTCCGGGGGGCTCGGCCCCCCGGGTACTGACGACCGACGACCTCACGAAAGAAGGCCCCGTCGCGCTAGCGAAGGGGCCTTCAACCAAGAGTGGGCGAGGAGGGAGTTGAACCCTCACGTCCTTTCGGACACACGGACCTGAACCGTGCGCGTCTGCCATTCCGCCACTCGCCCGAGTGCTTCGTTCTCTGACAGCTCGCAAAGCGTAGCAGGCGGATTTCACGGGTTTCACCGGGGGCCGTGTCCGACTGGCCGTACCCGGATAGGATCGACGGGGAAGCACACGTGTGAGGAGGGTTGCCCGGTGGGCCGCGTCGAACGCTTTGACAGACGGCTCGAGAACCTCGTGGGCAACACCTTCGCACGCATGTTCGGTGGCAACGTCGTCACGCAGGAAGTGGCGGTGGCGCTCGAGCGCGAGAGCGAGGAGAACGTTCGTGAGCTGGCCGGTGGTCGACAGCTCGCTCCCAATCACTACATCGTGTCGTTGGGGCAGGCTGATCACGAACGGATGGCCGGAGACGAGCGTCGGGTCACCTCGGTGCTGGCGGAGGCGGTCAAGGAACACCTCGCCGAGCACGGTTGGGACACCTATGGTGACGTCGTAGTTTCGCTCGAGCGCAACGAGGCGCTGCATACTGGACAGTTCAAGACCCGTTCGTCCGTCGATCCCGACGTCAAGCCCCACGGCGCCGAAGGTTCGTCACGGTCGGCACGACCCAGCAACGCAGGAGACCCAGCAATGAGCCAGCCCCCCGGCTACGGCCAATACGACCAGGGTGACCCGTACGGCCAGCAGGGCCAGTACGGCTACGGACAGCAGGCTGGCCAGCAGCAGCCCGGGTACGACCAGGGTTATGGCGGCCAGCAGCAGGGCGGCTACGACCAGGGTTACGGCGGCGCGCAGCAGCCCGGCTACGACCAGTACGGCGGCCAGCAGCAGCCCGGCTACGACCAGGGCTATGGCGGCGGTCAGCAGCCTGGCTACGACCAGTACGGCGGCGCACAGCAGCCCGGGTACGACCAGGGCTACGGCGGCGCGCAGCAGCCCGGCTACGACCAGTACGGCGGCCAGCAGCAACCCGGGTACGACCAGGGTTACGGCGGCGGCGCGCAGCAGCCGGGTTACGACCAGTACGGCGGCCAGCAGCAGCAGGGCGGCTACGACCAGTACGGCGGCGGCCAGCAGCAGTACGGCCAGCCCGCCGCGGATCCGTACGCGCAGGGTGGCGGCTACGGCGGCCAGCCGGCGGCGGGCCGTCAGCTCACCGCAAGCCTCCAGCTCGACGACGGATCGAACCGCTCGTACTCGCTCAAGCAGGGCGGGAACGTCGTGGGCCGCGGCCAGGACGCCGACTTCCGGCTCCCGGACACCGGTGTCTCGCGCCGTCATCTGGAGATCACCTGGGACGGCCAGAGCGCGACGCTCGCGGACATCGGTTCGACGAACGGCACGACCGTCAACGGCACCCCGGTGCAGACGTGGCAGCTGGCCGACGGCGACGTGATCCGCGTGGGCCACTCGTCTCTCGTGTTCCGTACGCAGGGCTGACCGGCGGCGTCCGGAGGGGGTATCGCAGAATTGCGGTGCGGGACCTGTGGTGGATCGGCACCGCGGGTCGTACGCGGAGAGCAAGGCCGTTCGGAGCCGACCATCCCGGACGGCACGGGCTCTCCGCGGCGTACAGGAGAAGCGGGAGCGGACACAACAAGTGCCAGAGCTGGTCGTTCAACTCACCAGGGTGGGCTTTCTCGTGCTGCTCTGGCTCTTCGTGTTCGCCGCGTTGCGTGTCGTCCGTTCGGATCTGTACGCGGCCTCCGGGCTGCGAGTGGCCGTCCCGACGTTCGGCCGCAAGAAGAAGGAAAACAAGAAGCCGCGCGGCGGGAAGTCGCCGCAGCAGCTGCTGGTGACCCATGGTGCGCTGGCGGGAACCAGGATCGCCTTGGACGGCAGGCCGATCCTGATCGGCCGCGCCGACGACTCGACTCTGGTGCTGGACGACGACTACGCGTCGACCCGGCACGCCCGGATCGCCCTGCGCGGGGAGGATTGGTACGTGGAAGATCTGGGTTCGACGAACGGGACGTACCTCGACCGGGCTAAGGTCACGGCACCCCTCCGGGTCCCGCTCGGAGTCCCCATCCGGATCGGCAAAACGGTGATCGAGCTTCGCCCATGACTCTCGTCCTCCGCTACGCGGCTCGCAGCGACCGGGGCCTGGTGCGTTCCAGCAACCAGGACTCCGTGTACGCAGGTCCCCGCCTGCTCGCCCTCGCCGACGGCATGGGTGGGCACGCAGCGGGTGAGGTGGCCAGCAAGGTCGTCATCGCCTCCCTCGCCCCCCTCGACGACGACGATCCCAGCGACGATCTTCTCGCTCAGCTGCGTGAGGCCGTCCAGAACGGCAACGCCGCCATCGCCGAGCTCGTCCAGCAGGACCCGGACCTCGACGGGATGGGCACGACCCTGACCGCCGTGCTGTTCGCCGGTTCGCGGATGGGTGTCGTGCATGTCGGCGACTCGCGGGCGTATCTGATGCGCGGCGGTCAGTTCTCGCAGATCACGCGGGACGACAGCTTCGTCAACGAACTTCTCGAACAGGGCCGGATCACGCCGGAAGAGGCCGCGGTGCACCCGCAGCGGTCGCTGCTGCTGAAGGCGCTCACCGGGCACGAGGTCGAGCCGAGCCTGACCGTGCGCGAGGCCCGCGCCGGCGACCGGTACCTGATCTGCTCGGACGGCCTGTCCGGCATGGTCAGCGACGAGACGCTGTCCGAGGCGATCCAGATCCCGGATCCGCAGGCCTGCGCGGACCGGATGATCGAGCTGGCGCTCAAGGGCGGCGGCACGGACAACGTCACGGTGATCATCGCCGACGTCGTCGACGTCGACTTCGGTGAGGACGCGCCCATCGTGGGCGGCGCCGCCGGGGACGGCAGCGACGAATTCCACCAGGGGGACTCCCCCGCCGCCCGCGCCCGTGCGCTGACCCAGCCCGCGCCGCAGCCGCGGCCGGAGGTCCAGCCCCAACAGGAGGACCCGAAGGTCAAGCGCCGGAGGCGATTTCGCTGGCTGGCGGGAGCGGTGGTCGTCCTGATCGTGCTGGCCGCGGCGGCGATCGCCACGCGGTATTTCGTGCTGAGCCAGTACTACGTCGGCGAGGGGCCCGGCGAGGAGGTCGTGATCTACCGCGGCGTCCCCGGCAGCATCCTCGGCATCGACCTGCACGCCTACGAGCAGGGCTCGTGCCCGCCTGGCGGGCTGTGCACCGACAAGCTCCTGGTGCCGGCGCTGCAGGAGGACGCGCGGATCGCGGTGAAGAACGGCGTCAAGAAGGACAACCTCGACGACGCCCGCAAGTACATCGACGACTTCCTGCGGCCGCACAAGCAGCTGGCCGACTGCAAACCGGCCGCCAGCTCGACTTCCACGCCTCCCGCGTCGTCGCCGCCCCCTGCGTCGTCGGCATCCCCTTCGACCCCCGCCTCGCCGAGTTCGGCGAACCAGCCTGCGGGGAGGGACTGCTCGACGCCGGCACCGGCAGCACCAGGGGGCGGTAATTGATGAGCACGCCGCTCGCCGATCCGGCTTCGGCCCAGTTCGCCACGAACCCTCCGCGCGAGCTGCCCAAGCGGCGCGGGACCGAACTCGTCCTCCTTGCCTTCGCGACCTTCATCGTCACCGTCGCGCTCGTGCTGGTGGAGGCGAACCAGGAGCAGGAACTCACCAGCTCGATCATCTGGCTGGGGCTTTCGTATCTCGCGGTGCTGACGGCGGCGCATCTGGCGGTCCGCCGCTGGGCGCCGTACGCGGACCCGGTGATCCTGCCGTGCGTCGCGCTCCTGAACGGGCTCGGCCTGGTGATGATCCACCGGATCGACCTGGCGCTCGCGGAACGCGCGGTGCAGCAGGGCAAGGAGTACACGCCGGACGTCACCAAGCAGGTGCTGTTCACGGCGATCTCGCTGGTGCTGTTCGTGGTGGTGCTGGTCGTGATCAGCGATCACCGCACGCTGACCCGTTACGGCTACACCTGCGGTCTGGTCGGCATCGTGGCGCTCGCGCTGCCGGCGGTGCTGCCGTCGAGCCTTTCCGAGGTCAACGGCGCGAAGGTCTGGATCAAGCTGCCGTTCTTCTCGATCCAGCCGGGCGAGTTCGCGAAGATCCTGCTGATGATCTTCTTCGCTTCGTTCCTGGTGAC
>Ga0307518_10000194_pt1 | contig 46124 bp, 43 predicted proteins | sample 25_EM_MG_FD_203889 | JGI IMG/M metagenome (GOLD analysis project Ga0307518, IMG submission 203889) | Populus trichocarpa ectomycorrhiza microbial communities from riparian zone in the Pacific Northwest, United States - 25_EM | ecosystem: Host-associated > Plants > Roots > Unclassified | place... | reverse complement strand
GAGGCCTTCACGGACCTGCGACCAACGGGCCGCCAGGCCGGAGGTACGGGAAAGGCCCCTTCCCGAGCGGCGAAGGGGCCTTTCCCGTGGTTCGGGGCCTCAGGTGGCCTTGATACCCGCGGCCGCGAAGTCGGCCTGCTGGGCGGGTTGCTGGAGGTACTGGCGGAACGTCTGCGCGGCGCGCATCTGGACCTCGTCGATGTTCTTGCCGGCGAGCCCGACGAGCGGGTAATCGGCTGAACGCGCCGTCGCGACCGACTGGGCGGGCGAACCGACGGTTTCGGGCTTGGCGGTGTTCAGCTCGGTCACCCAGTAGGAGGACTCGGGGATCCAGGCGGCGGGAAGGCCGCCGATGGAGTCGAGATTGGTCCGTCCGACGAGGCCGTCGAGCACCGACGCGGAGGACAGCGCGTCGATCTGGATGATCACGCAGTGGTCGCGGACCACGGTCGCGGCGTTGTTCCAGCGCTCGGCAGCCGCGCGGACCGGCTTCTCGATGCTGGGGGTGACGATGACCCGCATCGGGGTGTCCCCGGCGCTGCACGCCTTGGCCTGGGCTTCGGCGCGGGTGTTGAGCTCGCCGTCCGCCCAGTTCCAGCCGAACACACCGATCGCGACCAGGACCACGAGGACCAGGCAGGCGATGGGCCACTTGGCGATCCGCCGCCGCGGGGCCTTCTTCCCGACGATCCGGTGCGAACCGGTCGCCTCACCGCGACCCTGAGGCCGCTTCGGCGGGTCGAGGGGATGCGGCACCGGCTCCTCGGCCACGCTGTGTCGCCCCATCGTTGTCCTTTCGAAACGTGCGCGCTCGCGCTGCGTATGCAATCAAACCGTTATCACTCTAACAGGGGGGAGTGTTACGGGGAATGCGACGACTCACAGTTGTTTTCCGCGTGTCGCGGGAACCTTCTTTAGCTCGGCCAGGAGCCGTTGGCAATGCGCTATCAGGTGCTTACGCAGCGGCGCGGCCCGGCGGGCGAAACCGGCCTGGGCGCGGGCGTACTCGGCACGGCCTTCCGCGGTCTCGATCCGCACGGGCGAGTACCCGAACGACGCCAGATCGTACGGGCTCGCCCGCATGTCCAGCTCCCGGATGTCCGCCGCCAGCTCGAAGCAGTCCCCGACCAGCTCGGCCGGGACGAACGGATCGAGTTTGTACGCCCATTTGAACAGGTCCATGTTGGCGTGCAGGCAGCCCGGCTGCTCGAAGTCGACCTGGTCCTCCCGCGCCGGTCGCAGGGTGTTGAGCGGCCGCGCGGGCTCGGTGAAGAACCGAAACGCGTCGAAATGTCCGCACCGGATCTCCAGCGACTCGACGACGTCGTCGGTTCCGGCCGAACCGAGCCGGAGCGGAAGTTGTGAGTGACGAACCTCATTCGCCGATTCCCGGTAAACCATTGCCCATTCGTGAAGCCCGAAACAACTGAGTCTCGGCGCGCGGGACGCGGTCGCGGAAAGCAGCCTGAGCACGAATTCGGCGGTCTTGGCCCGGCCCTCGGTGAAGCCCTCCGGGTCGAGCAGGACGCCGTCCGGAGTCTCCAGGTAGCCCTTCCGCTCCAGGAACCGGCGCGCGGACGCGCCTTCGAGGACGACGCCCGGGCCCGGCTGCCAGCGCTCCAGATGCCCTGGCCGGTGCGAGTAGTAGCTGAAGAGGAAGTCGAGCACCGGATGCTTCTCGCCCCGCGAGCGGCGGCGCTGGTGCGGCGCCGTCCAGCGCCGCATCCGTGTGACGTGCTCGTCCTCCCGAGCCCGCCACACGGGCTCGGGAAGGACGATCGTGCCGGTCATGACATGACGTGGGTACCGTCGCGGACAGTTCCCACGTATTCCTCGACGAGGTCCTCCAGCGCGACGACGCCGACCGCGGTCCCCGCCGGGCTCAGCGCCCGCGCCAGGTGGCTGCCTTCCTTGCGCATCGCCGACAACGCCTCGTCCAGCCGGGCGTCGGCGTGCAGCTCGGTGAGCGCCCGCGTCTTGTCCGACGGCACCACGGTGGTCGGGTCCTCGCCCACGAGGTCGAGGATGTCCTTGACGTGGATGTAGCCCGTCAGCGTCCCGTCGTCGGTGCACACCGGGAAGCGGGAGAACCCGGTCGAGGACACCGCGCGTTCGACGTCGCCCAGCGTGGGCGAGCAGGGCAGCGTGGTCAGCTGAGCCGTCGGGACCAGCACGTCCGCGACCGTCTTCTCCACCGAGGACAGCGTCTTGCTCAGGCGCTGGTGCTCGGAGTGCTCCAGCAGCCCCTCGCGCCGCGACTCGCTGAGCAGTTCGGCGAGTTCGTCGGAGGTGTAGGCCGTTTCGAGTTCGTCCTTCGGCTCGACCTTGAACACCCGCAGCAGCGAGTTCGCCACGAAGTTCAGCAGCCAGATGAACGGGTTGGCGAGCTTCACCCAGGCCACGTGCACCGGGACCAGCCACAGCGCCAGCCGCTCCGGCTCGGCGATCGCGAGGTTCTTCGGCACCATCTCGCCGATGAGGACGTGCAGGATGGTGATGAACGCCAGCGCGATCGCGAACGAGATCGGGTGCAGCAGGACCTCGGGGATCCCGAACAGCTCGAAGAACCCGGCCAGCCGGTGCGCGATGGCGGGTTCGCCGAGCCGCCCCAGCAGCAGCGAGCAGATGGTGATGCCGAGCTGCGCGCCCGCGAGCATCAGCGAGACGTTCCTGCTCGCGTTGATCACGATCCTGGCGCGCGTCTTTCCCTGCTCCAGCAAGGCTTCCAGCCGGTCACGCCGCGACGAGATCAGCGCGAACTCGGCGCCGACGAAGAACGCGTTGGCCAGCAACAGGACCACGACGAGGAAGATGTTGAACCAGTCGCTCATCGGGCGGGCTCCTGCTCGGCGGAGGTCGCGGTTTCGCTGACCCGGCGGACTTCGACCTCGGCGATGCGGAGACGGTCCATTTTGGTCACCGTGAGCCGCCAGGCGTCGAGATCGGTGGCGTCGCCGGGGGAGGGGATCCGGCCGAGCCGTTCGAGGATCAGCCCGGCGATGGTCTCGTAGTCGCCGTCGGGCATCCGGAACCCGGTCTCGTCGGTGACCTCGTCGGCGCGAAGCTGTCCCGACACGAGCCAGTTGTCGGCGCCGACCTGCTGCGACGACGGCGCTTCCCGCTCGTCGTGCTCGTCGCGGACGTCGCCGATGATCTCCTCGACGACGTCCTCCAGGGTCACCAGACCCGCGGTGCCGCCGTACTCGTCGACGACGATCGCGAGCTGGAACCGGGAATCACGCAGCCGGTTGAGCAACGAGTCGCCCGGGAGCGATTCGGGCACCGTCGGGATCGGCCGCATGACCGAACCGATCCGGACCGTGGCGCGCTGGACGGCCGGGACGGTGAACGCCTGCTTGATGTGCACCGCACCCTGCACGTCGTCGAGATCCTCGGTGTAGACCGGGAAACGCGAGAAGCCGGTGCGACGCGAGATCTCGATGAGGTCGGAGATCGTGTCGTCCACGGTCAGCGATTCGAGCTGGACGCGCGGCGTCATCAGCTCGTCGGCGGTCCGCTCGCCGAAGCGCAGCGACTTGTCCAGCAGTTCGGCCGTCGACGTGTCGAGCGTGCCGCTTTCCGCGCTGGAGCGCACGATCGAGCCGAGTTCCTGCGGCGACCGGGCCGACCGCAGTTCCTCCTGCGGCTCGACGCCGAATTTGCGGACGAGGAAGTTGGCGCTGTTGTTCATCAGGGTGATGAGCCAGCGGAACAGCGACGAGAACCGCGAGTGGTACCCCGCGACGGCGCGCGCGGTCTGCAGCGGCCGGGCGATCGCGAGGTTCTTCGGCATCATTTCGCCGAGGATCATCGACAGCGACGTGGCCAGGATCAGCGCGACCGCCAGCGAGACGCCGTTCGCCACGCCTTCGGAGAACCCGACGGCGGTGAAGAGCGGGTGCAGCAGGTCACCGATCACCGGTTCCGCGAGGTAACCGGTGATCAGGGTGGTGATGGTGATCGCCACCTGCGCGCCGGAGAGCTGGAACGAGAGCGTGCGGTGCGCCTTCTGCACGGTGAGCGCACGTTTGTCGCCGACCTGGCGGACGTTCGCGTCGACCGTGCTGCGCTCGAGCGCGGTGAGGGAGAACTCGGCGGCGACGGCGAGGCCGGTGCCGACGGTCAGCAGGAGGAACAGGAGAACGCCGAGAACGGCGAACAGGATTTCCATCATTTCCTGCCGGCGGGAAGAGCCGCGGAACAGCCGGGTGTGCCACCCGGCTCGATACTGTCACCAGGTGACTGCGCGTCGCGCACGAAAAGAGTCACTCCTCGATCGGGATCAACTGACACCGCCGCTGTACTGCGACGATGGGACAATCTTAACGTGTTCCCCCGGCCGCGTGGGCACGGTGCCGCCGCACGCTCTCCTCGACCAGGTCGAGAACGGGGCCGAGATCGTCACCGGGCTGGCCCATCGCGAGGTGGGAGACGAGACCTTCGAGAACGAGTTCGAGGTACGCGGTCAGAACGTCGACGTCGACGTCGTCACGCAGGATCCCGGCCTCACGCTGACGCTCGAGACGGCGGCGGGTCGCGGCGGTCAGCTGATGGGACCGCTCGGCCCAGCGGGCACGGAACTCGGGGTCGGTGCGCAGCCGCCGGGAGACCTCCAGCCGCGTGCCGAGCCAGTCGGCGGGGTGTTCGCTGCGGTTCGTCAGCAGCTCGCGCATCACCTGGACGAGACCCTGCTCGGCGACGATGTCGGCCATGCGCACCGCGTCGTCTTCGGCCAAGGCCAGGAAGAGGGACTCCTTGTCGCGGAAATGGTGGAAGATCGCACCGCGGGACAGGCCGGTCGCTTCTTCCAGGCGCCGGACGGTGGCACCCTCGTAGCCGTGGCGTGCGAAGCACACGCGGGAGCCGTCGAGGATCTGGCGCCGGCGTGCGTCGAGGTGATCCTGGCTGACCCGTGGCATCCTGGAATCCTGTCACCGGGAACCCGGTTGATGCAATCCGTACGTACGTACTGTGACCAGTTCGCGGGATGATCCGCCCGACCGGGAACCGGACGGCTCCGAGACACGTCCGACCACTCGGCCGGATCGGCTGACACGCCGTCCGCCGCTTGGCTACTCTTTGTCCATCACCGTGTGTGAGTGCTGAGGGGAAGGTGCGGGTGTGAACATCATCGGCGACGCCGCGAGCGCGATCAAGGCCGTCTGGGGTGACCTCACCACGCCGAAGGAACCGACCGTTTACGGCGGTGGGGGCGGCGGTGGCGGCGGGTTCGAGATGAGCCCCGAGGAGCTGAAGACCGTCATCGGGCTGTGGCAGGACGAGCTGAAGAAGGTCTCCGAAGACGGTATGAAGATCGAGGACATCCTCGCCGATCTGAGGCCGCCGGGCCAGGACGATGCCAGCTCCAGCTACGTCGATTCCGGCGTCGATTCGCTGCTCGCCTTGCAGAAGCAGAACGACTCGATGAAGGAATACATCACGGGCTACATCGCGAAGCTCGAGATCGCCAGGACGAAGACGATGGTCACCGACCAAGCCAACACCATGCGCACGACCTGAGGATGCCGAACGTGTTGAGGAAACGCGCCGCGGTGGCGGCGCTCATGCTCGTATCGGTCGCGGTCGCCGGCTGTACCGGCGAGACGCCCGGTACGGCTACGCCGACCCCGGGAACCTCGCCGTCATCGGCGTCTTCCGCCGCGCCGGAGGACCCGAACGTGCCGAAGGTGGCTGATCCGCTGGACGCTTCGGCGTACGTCGGCGACGCCTGCAAGCTGCTTCCCGCCGCCGCCGCCGCGGAACTGGGGTTCACCGAGCCGGGCGAGCCCAGGTCCGAATCGAGCAATCCGAGCTGCGGTTGGTTCATCAGGGGCAAAGGGGAGACGCTGCAGATCATCCTCGGCAGCGGAAACCGCGAAAAGGGCGTGGGCGGCCTGGCCGGAATGTACAAGGCCAAGGAATCCGGGCAACTGAGGTTCCTGGAGCCCGGCCCCGAGGTCGACGGCTATCCGACCGTCTACTACGGAATCCAGGACAGGCGAGCGCGGGGTAACTGCGATCTGGCGGTGGGCGTCGCGGACGACCTGACGATCAACACCCTGGCCGCCGGCTACGGCGACGAACAGAATTCGTGCGGGACCGCGCGGAAACTCGCGTCGGCCATGATCAAGACACTCAAGGGGGCATGAGAGTGGACGGCAAGCAGATCTTCGAGAACTTCACCCAGGGCGACACCCGCAACCTGCGCTCGGCGGCCGATCGCATCGCCGAACTCTCGGACGCCTACGTCGAACGTGGCATGGCCATCAAGTCCCTGCAGACGCGGATGACCTCCTCTTGGACCGGTTCCGCCGCCGACGCGGCGAACGCCGGTGCGGGCCCGCTCGAGCAGGCCTTCAAAGAAACCGCGGAACCGCTGTTCCAGACCAGGGATTCGGTGACGACGCAGGCCGACAGCTTCGACGACTCCGGGCAGACGGTCGTCCCGGTGCCGCCGAAGCCGGACAAGCCCAACCCCTGGACCACCGGCCTCAAGGGCGCGATCCCGATCGCCGGGCCGTTCATGGTCAACAACGACATCAAGAACTACCAAGAGGGCGTCGCGAAACACGAGGCGGCGAACCAGAACAACGTCCGCGTGATGGACCAGTACGACTCGGTCACCAGCAGCACGAGCTCCAGCCTGCCGACCGACTACGGCGTGCTGAAGAGCGACGGCGCGGACGTCAGCGTCAAAACCCCCGGCGGTACGCCCCCGGTGCACCCGCCGGTCATCCCGGTCAAGCCCATCAGGAACGGCGGCGGGGACGACAACGACGGCACCGACACCAGCGGTACGGACGACAACGGCACCAACCCGAACCAGAACAAGCCGGGCGGCGACGATCGCACGCCGACCAAACCGGGGCCGAACGACGACCGCCCGGTGATCCCGAGGGACAGGCCCGACCCCACCATCCCGCCGACCACGCGCAAGCCGGGTGGCGACGGGGACGACACCACGCGGCCGTCCGGCGGCGGCAAGGGCAAACCGGGTCCGACGACCGAAATCCCGGGCAGGGTTCCCGGACGTGGTCCCGGCGGCGATTCGGACAACGTCATCGGCCTGCCGAACGGTCCCGGCCAGAACTACAACCCCAACGGCCCCGGACAGAACCCGCCGGGGAGCACCGGCGGCCGCAACGTGCCTCCGTCCAACAGCGCCGCGGGCAGGCTGCTCGGTGGCGAGGGCGGCACCGGCGGCAGGGCGGGCGCTCCCGGTTCCGGCGGTCTCGGCTCGGGCAGGGGATCCGGCATGGGCGGCCTCGGTGGCGCCGATCACCTGGCCGGCGGTCGCGGATCGGGTGGACGCGGCGGCGGGCAGATGGGTCCGATGGGCGCCGGTGGACGGCGTGCCGATGGCGACGAGGACGACGAGCACCAGCGTCCCGACTACCTGATCGAGGCCGACCCGGACGCGATCTTCGGCACCGACCAGCGGACCAGTCCGCCGGTCATCGGCGAGTAACGGATGACCGTGAGAACAGGCCGGGTGGACGTCCCGGTCGAAGCCTTGGCGGTGCTCGCCGAACGCGAACGCGTCGGCGACCTGCACATCACGCTGCGTCCCGAACCGCGCTGGCTGTCCAGGACGGCCCGCGCGGAGGCGGACAAGCGGGTGGAAGCGGCGCTGGCACAGGCCGGGCTGTTGGATTCGAGCGGCCGCGCGTCGGTCGACTTCCTGGACTGGCTTCCGGTGCTCACGAAACCGGCCATCGAGTACTACGGCTGGGTGAACACCGGCGGCCAGACCTACGGCGTCCTCGCCGCCTCGCTGGGACTGCAGGCGGTTCTGGCGGTGGCGTCCGGCGACTGGGTCGGGCTGCAGGAGATCGACCGTCGACGGCTGCCCGAAACGCTGATCGAGCAGCTGCCGCCCGTTCCGGCGGGCGGCGGCAGGCTGCGCACGGTCCGTGCGTACGAGCTCGAAGAAGCGGCCCGCCGCGGCCCGGACACGCATTCGCTGCCGCCGGTGATCGCGGACATCGTCAGCCTCGTGCAGCGGCCGGTCGAGGGGAGCGGCGAGCTCTACGTCGGCAAGCGGGACGAGGTCGGCAGGCATGTGGCCGCCGAGGATCCGCTCCATTTCGCCGACACCGACTGGGGCCGGTACCTCAGCTACACGACCGGCCACGGCAACGACGCCGTCGTCCACATCGGACCGGCCGGCCCGGCGGAGCTGGCAGACGCGCTTCAGCACGTCTCCAGCACCCTGGGCGGTTAGGCCGTCACATCGGAAACACCGCCCTGAGCGCGGCCGAGATCGGTTCGAGGTCGGCGACGAGACTCTCGAGCTCGCGCGCGCTCAGGGCGTTGTACGGCGCCTCCGCGAGCCGGTCGGTCATGGCCTCGACGCGTTCCTTCGTGGCGCGGCCGTCGGTGGTGAGCCCGCCGTCCGTCCCGATGAGACCGCGATCGCGCATGCCGTCGACGACCGCGGCCAGCTGGGCGGCGGGGAGGTGCCAGACCCGGCCGAACTCGTGCGCGGGGATGCCGACTGACAGGGCGTGGAGTACGTGGGATTCGGTGCCGCCGATGCCCTCGGCCAGCAAGGCGACGGTGTGGCCGTCGCCGCGGTGTTCACGCAGGAGAGTGGCGGCGTGCCACAGCTTGGCGACGGGCTCCTGCGGGACCGGAACAGTGCGGAGGGCGGCGTAGAGGGGGCGTCCCTCCACCGGCGCGCTGGTCGCCGCTTTCAGCAGAAGATCGCCCGCACGGGTGACCTCGGGGGCGTCGGCGAGTTCGCCGAGGATCCGCCGTATCCCCGCGACGCATCCTCGCTCGCGGGCGGCCAGCGCCGCTTCGGGCGTGGTCAGCTCCCAGACCTTCGGGATGTGGCGGGCCACCTCGCCGGGGGCGAAGTTGTAGAAGATCGCGTGGATCACCTCGGCGGGTACCGACCGGCCGAACGGCGCCGCCCGGCCGGCGAAGTAGGCGTCCCACTGGTTGCGCAGGCCGAGTGCGATCAGGGCCTTGTCCGACTCGTCGGCGAAGTAGGGCACCAGGCCGATGGGCTCGATCAGGTCGTACATGCGGCGGGCGTTCGACATCTCATCCCCTGAAGTTCGTGGCGGCCGCCCTTCTTGGCGGCCTCTCACCTTCTCCACGAATCGTTCGTGCCGGAACAGACATCCGGTGCGGGGAATTTCGCGGAGGATCGTGAGTGACGCTCGCCAAGTCCGTGAAGGCCTCCTTGAGGGACTCTGGGTCTCTCAAGGAGGCCTTCACGGACGGTCGCCCCCTGAGCGTCGGCCGCGCTGCTTAATCCCGCGCGCCCAGACGCGCATCCCGCTATTGTGACAGCGCTGTTGTATTTCTGGCGGGGTCTGGGAGGACGAGAACGTGACACGGCTGTATCCGGAAATCGAACCGTACGACCACGGGATGCTCGACGTCGGCGACGGGCACCTCGTGTACTGGGAGGTCTGCGGGAACCCCGGCGGCAAACCCGCCGTCACGCTGCACGGCGGCCCCGGAACCGGCTGCAGCACCGGCCTGCGCCGGTACTTCGACCCGGCCAAGTACCGCGTCGTGCTGTTCGACCAGCGAGGCTGCGGCCGGAGCACGCCGCACGCGGGGCAGCCCGAGGCCGACCTCTCCGCCAACACCACCGACCACCTGATCGCGGACATGGAACGCCTCCGCGAGCATCTGGGCATCGAGAAGTGGCTGCTCTTCGGCGGCTCCTGGGGCTCGGTGCTCGCGCTGGTCTACGCCGAGCGCCATCCGGACCGGGTCTCGGAGATGGTCCTGATGGGCTTGGCGACCGGGCGGCGAAGCGAGACAGACCTGCTCACCCGCGGCCTCGGCGGCGTCTTCCCCGAGGCGTGGGCGAAGTTCCGCGACGGCGTTCCCGAAGAGGATCGCGACGGTGACCTGGCGGCGGCCTACCTCAAGTTGCTGATGGACCCCGATCCGGCGGTGCACGGGAAGGCGGCTGCCGACTGGTGCGCCTGGGAGGACGCGATCATCCCGACTTCCCCGCCGTACAAGAGCTTCGAGAGCCCGGAGTTCCGGCTCGCCTTCGCCAGGCTGGTCACGCACTACTGGAGCCAAGGGTCCTTTTTGGACGAAGGTGTGGTGTTGCGGGAAGCCGGGAAACTGGCCCACATCCCGGCTGTGCTCGCCGAAGGAAGTCTCGACCTGGGCAACCTCATCGGCACCCCATGGGAGCTGGCGCACGCGTGGCCCGGCAGCGAGCTGGTGGTCATCGACGAGGTCGGCCACAGCACCCAGGACGAGCCGATGCGCGAAGTCCTCATCGGCGCGACGGACCGCTTCGCCTCCTGAACGAGCGTGAAGGCCCCCTTCCCTCGGCTCAGCCGAGGGAAGGGGGCCTTCCGCGCATCCTCAGGGGATGACCAGCGCGGGGGCGGTTTCCGGGGCGGTGGCGTCCGAACGGGTGGTTTCGGCGAGCCGCAGCCCGGTGGTGCGGGGCGCGATCCGGTCGAGGTTCCACGAACTCAGCAGCAGGGCCACCTTCGCCCGCATCTCGGTCCGCAGGCGCAGGAACGAATCGGCGGGATCGGCGCCGACCTCGCCGAGCAGGAGCCACCAGGCCCACGCGGCCGCGCCGGCGTTCGCGACGAAGTCCGGGATCACCGGGATGCCACGGGCCGCCAGCCCGGCCTCGGCGTCGGGTGTGGTCGCCGCGTTGGCCGCTTCGATGACGACCTTCGCCTTGACGACGCCCTGATTGCCGGCGCGCAGCGCGTAGGAGATCGCCGCCGGGACGAGGATGTCCGCCTCCGTCGCCACGATCTCGTCGCGGGGGAGCAGCCGGACGTCGGCGGGGAGCCGGCTCCGGTCGATCTCGCCGTAGGAGTCCCGCAGCTCCAGCAACGCCGGGATGTCGAGACCTTCGGGCCGGTACAGCGTCCCGGCCGCGTCGGCGACCGCGACGACCTTCATCCCGGCTTCGTGCAGGTACCAGGCCGCGCCGCCGCCCATGGTGCCGATGCCCTGGACGGCGACCGTGGTCTTCTCGGCGGACCACTCCCACGCGTCGGCGACGCCGAGGCAGGCCTGCGCGACGCCGTAGCCGCCGATCACGTCGCCGAGCAGGAGCCCGCCGGGGACCGGGGTGCTCAGGCCGGCCTGCACGCGGCGAAGGGTGTGCGCCGGATCGGCCGAACGACGGATCGCGGCGTGGTACGACTGCTCGAGCCCGAGCTTCGCGAACACCTCGTCGATCAGGTGCTGGGGCACGCCGAGGTCTTCGGCGGTCACCCAGTGGTTGTCGATCCACGGCCGCAGGAACGAGCAGAACCGTTCCAGTACACCGAAAGCGCGCTCGTCCTTCGGATCGAAGTCGATCCCGCCCTTGGCCCCGCCGACCGGCAGGCCGAAGGTCGCGGTCTTGTTCGCCATCCCCCTCGCCAGGTCTTCGACCTCGGTCATCGTGCAGCCCGCGCGCATCCGGGTCCCGCCGGTCGCGATACCGGAGACCAGGCTGTGCACTACGAGGTAGCCGGTGGCACCGGTGACGGGGTCGGTCCAGACGAGCCTCATCAGCGGTTCGGCGTTCCTCGCGGCCATGCGGCCACCTCCTTCGTGGATTGGGGGTCGTTCCTGCGCCACTTCCGAGGGTGCGCCCACGCTGGCGCGCGCGTCCATTTACCGAATCTGAACGATGACGTGCAGAGAAACTGGTGTAACGCGTCATCGGGCATCCGCGACCGCACCCGATTACGTTGGGGTCATGGAGCTTTCGTTGCACCGCCTGCGGATGCTCCGCGAGCTGAGCAGGCGCGGCACCGTCACGGCGGCCGCCGCTTCGCTGCATTACACCGCTTCGGCGGTATCGCAGCAGCTGGCTCAGCTGGAGCGGGACGTGGGCGCGAAACTGTTCGAACGATTCGGCAGACGGGTGCAGCTGACCGAACTGGGGTTGCTGCTCACCGAGCACGCCGAGGAGATCCTGGGGTCGGTCGAACGGGCGACCCTGGCCTTGGAAGAGGCGCAGGAGACCGTTTCGGTCCGCCTCATGGCCGGGGTGTGGGCGTCGGTCGCTTCGGGTCTGTTGCCGCACGCGCTGGCCGCGCTCGCGGGTGAACATCCGGGGATCCAGGTCCGGACCCGTGAGCTCGCCCCCGAGGACACCGCCGACGCGGTCCGCGACGGCGAACTGGACCTGTCCTTCGTCCTCGACTATTCCGACGCGCCGATGCCGTGGGACGCGGGCCTCGAGCGCGCGGTGATCGCGGTCGAACGGCTGCACGCCGCCGTACCGGCCGGCGCGGTGCCCGCCGGAAGTGCTTCCTTGCTCGAACTGGGTGAGCATCCGTGGATCCTCGCCAGCCCGAAGAGTCATTTCGGCCGCGCGGTGCGCACGGCGTGTCACCGGCACGGGTTCGAGCCCAAGATCAACCACGAGGTCGAGGAGCAGTCCACGGCGATGGCGATGGTCAGGGCCGGGCTCGGGGTGACCCTCGTTTCCGACCTCGGGCTCGGGCTCCGGCCGCCGGGGATCGACGTCGTCGCGTTGACCACACCGTTGCTCCGGACGGTTTCGATCGCCTACCGGACGACCTCGTCACGGCGACCGGCGCTGCAGCTGGTGATCGAGGCGGTGCGCAACGCGGCGGCCGCGCTGGGTTTGGGCACGGAGCCCGCTTTGCCCTGATCGTCCCGTCCCGGAAGGTGGTCCGGCGATCCTGCCCGGCAAGAACCGGCCTGATTTTGTCGGACCCCGCGTGTAGCGTCCGAAGTCAAGGTATCTCAGTTATCGGACAACCGACTGGACGGCGGAAAGATGACTACTGTTCATGATTTCCCCGAGAAGTCCGGGAGCGCGTCGAACGCGACGGCGAAGGTCCTTTCGGACCGCGCCGAAGGTGAGGCGTATGTGGCTTCCGTGTGCTTCAAACACGGGCCACCGAGACTTCTCGGCGTAGAGCTGGAATTCACCGTGCACTACGCCGACGAACCCGCCCGGCCTCTGGACCCCGACGATCTGGCCACCGCCCTCGGCCCGCACACACCGCGGACACTGCGCCCCGACAGCCCCGCCCTCCCGCTTCCGGCAGGTTCACCGCTGAGCCTCGAGCCCGGATGCCAAGTGGAGATCTCCGCTCGACCACAGACCACGCTGCGTCACCTGGACGCCGTCGTCTCGGCCGATCTGGCCCATCTCGAAAGTCTTCTCGCCGCACGAGGCCTGTTCCTGGGGGACACCGGGATAGACAGGCATCGCGCCCCCGCCCGCAAGCTGGGCACCCCGCGCTACGCCGCGATGGAACGCCGCTTCGCCCCGATGGGCGACGGGGGCGCGACGATGATGTGCAGCACCGCGGGCCTGCAGGTCTGTGTGGACGCCGGCGAGGCGGACGAGCTGGCCGTCCGCTGGGCCGCAGTCCACGCCCTCGGCCCGCCGCTGCTCGCCACCTTCGCCAACTCCAGGGTCCACGCCGGACACGACACGGGCCACGCGTCCGCGCGGTGGCTGGCCGTGATGGAAACGGAAAAGGCCCGCACCCGGTCGGCGGAACCGACCGAGGATCCCGCGGGGGAGTGGGCTCGCCGGAGCCTGGACACGCCACTGATGGTCCTTCCCGGCCCCGGCGGCCGCTGGGACGCGCCCGATTCCCTGACCTTCGCCGACTGGATCGACGGACGGGGCGAGGGCGCCGGGCTCGGCAAGCCGACCGAAGACGACCTGGCCTATCACCTGACGACGTTCTTCACCCCGGTCCGTCCACAGGGGTATCTGGAGATCCGGTACCTGGACGCCCAGCCCGCCGCCAGGTGGCTGCACCCGGTGGCCCTGCTGGCCGCGCTGCTCGCGCGCCCGTCCACAGTGGACAAGGTGCTCGAACTGTGCGAACCGGTCATGGGCCGCTGGGAGTGCGCGGCCCGGTTCGGCCTCGCCGACCGGGCGATCGCCGCCGTCGCGAGCAAGGTGGTGGACCTCGGCTGTGCCGAACTGGGCACGACCGGTCTGCCGCCGGAGACCATCACCGAGATCAGCGAGGGCGTGCAATCCCTCGTAAGCGGTTCGAGGAGCCACCAGTCATGAGCGTGGAAAGCACCGAGACCAACCCGCTTCGCGCGCTGAGCCCGCAAGATCTGCGGGCCCACGCGGCCGAGGCGCTCACCAGGGCCCGTGAGCGGAGCGTCGCGCTGACGAGCGTCGACGACGAAGACCTGGTCCGCCAGCATTCGAAACTGATGTCGCCGCTGGTCTGGGACCTCGCGCACATCGGCAGCCAGGAGGAGCTCTGGCTGGTGCGCGACGTCGGCGGCCGCGAGGCGCTCCGGCCCGACATCGACGACATCTACGACGCGTTCCAGCACGCCCGCGCGGATCGACCGGCGTTGCCGCTGCTGGGCCCGGAGGAGGCGCGCAAGTACGTCCGCGAGGTCAGGGAGAAATCCTTCGACGTCCTGGAAACCGTTCCGCTGCAAGGAAGGCGGCTCACTGAGGACGCCTTCGCCTTCGGCATGATCACCCAGCACGAGCAGCAGCACGACGAGACGATGCTCGCCACCCATCAGCTGCGCAAGGGCGATCCGGTGCTGCACGCGCCCGCACCGCCGCCGTCGCGGTCCGGGCCGCTGTCCGCGGAGGTGTTCGTGCCCGGCGGTGCCTTCACCATGGGCACCTCCGCCGAGCCGTGGGCACTGGACAACGAGCGTCCGGCGCACGAGGTCGCGGTGGAGGCGTTCTTCATCGACACCACACCGGTCACCTGCGGGGCGTATGCCGAGTTCCTCGACTCCGGGGGTTACGAAGACCCGAAGTGGTGGAGTGAACGCGGCTGGGCGTACCGCAGCGAGCACGGCATCGACGCGCCGCGTTTCTGGAAACGGGAGCAGGACGGCTGGTGGCGGACGCGGTTCGGCGTCTACGAGAAGGTGCCCGCCGCGGAACCCGTGGTCCACGTTTCCTTCCACGAAGCCGAGGCGTATGCCGCTTGGGCGGGACGGCGCCTGCCGACGGAGCCGGAGTGGGAGAAGGCCGCCCGGTTCGACCCGGCGACCGGCCGGTCGCGCCGATTCCCTTGGGGCGACGAGGAACCCACCCCGGACCACGCCAACCTCGGGCAGCGGCACCTGCGGCCCGCGGAGGTCGGCGCGTATCCGGCGGGGGTGTCGCCGCTGGGCGTGCACCAGCTGATCGGCGACGTCTGGGAGTGGACCAGTAGCGGCTTCGAGGCGTATCCGGGATTCGCCGCCTTCCCGTACAAGGAGTACTCGGAGGTGTTCTTCGGCGGGGACTACCGGATCCTGCGCGGTGGCTCGTTCGGCACGGACGCGGCGGCCATCCGCGGCACGTTCCGCAACTGGGATCACCCGATCCGGCGGCAGATCTTCTCCGGGTTCCGCTGTGCCCGGGACGCGCGGCCGAGCGAGGTGGCCTGAGCGGCATGTGCCGTCACGTCGCGTATCTCGGCGAGCCGCGTTCGCCCGCCGAGACGCTCTTTCACGCCCCTCATTCGCTGCTCGTGCAGTCGTACGCCCCTCGTGACATGCGGGGCGGCGGTTCGGTCAACGCGGACGGCTACGGCCTCGGCTGGTACGCCGAAGGCCCCGAACCGCTGCGGCTGCGCCGGTCCGCTCCCTTGTGGACGGACGGGGACCTGCCCGCCCTCGCCGGATCGGTCCGGTCGCACGCCTTCCTGGCCGCGGTCCGGAACGGTACGACGGGGATGCCCGTGGTCGAGGCGGCGAACGCGCCGTTCACCGGCGGCGGCTACCTCTTCAGCCACAACGGGCTGGTACGGGGCTGGCCGGACTCGATGGCCGAGCTCGCCGCGAAACTGCCGATCACCCGGCTGCTGACGCTGGAGGCGACCACGGATTCGGTACTGCTGTGGGCTTTGCTGCGTGAACGGCTGGAGGCGGGCGAAGACCCGCTCGCGGCCGTCACCTGGCTGACCGGAGTGGTCGAGGAGGCCGGGCCGGGTTCGCGGCTCAATCTCCTGCTGACCGACGGCCGGACGCTCATCGGTACCGCGTGGACGCATTCCCTGTCCTATCGGGACACCGGTGACGGTGTGCTCGTCGCGTCGGAACCGTGCGACGACGATCCCGGCTGGACTCCCGTTCCCGACCACCACGCCGTCCGGGTCACCGGCGCCGGCGTGGAGATCCTGCCCCTCGAAGCCGATCGGAGCCCTGAGGCACGATGACCGAACTCGACCTCGACGTACACCACAGCGAATCGGATATCACCGAGCAGCTGCGCGCGGACGTCCGCGCCGGTCTGGAGGCGGACCAGAAGTGGTTGCCGCCCAAATGGTTCTACGACGCGCGCGGCAGCGAGCTGTTCGAAAAGATCACCGCCCTTCCCGAGTACTACCCGACCCGCAGCGAACGGGAGGTGCTCGCTGCACGCGGTGGTGAGATCGCCGCGAACTCGGGCGCGCACACCCTCGTCGAACTCGGCTCCGGATCGAGCGAGAAGACGAGGCTCCTGCTCGACGCGCTCACGAGCCACGGCACGTTGAAGGAGTTCGTCCCGCTCGACGTCTCCGAAACCGCGCTCGCCGAGGCCGCGGAAGCCATCACGGCCGACTACCCGTCCCTCGAGGTCCGAGGCGTGGTCGGCGACTTCACCCGGCACCTCGACCTGCTGCCGGGCGACCGGCCGCGGATGGTGGTCTTCCTCGGCGGCACGATCGGCAACTTCCTCCCCGCCGACCGAGCCACCTTCCTGCGCTCGGTCCGGGAGGTGCTCGACGAAGGGGAGTGGTTCCTCCTCGGGACAGACCTGGTGAAGGACCGGGAAACCCTGGAGCGTGCCTATGACGACGCCGCCGGGGTGACCGCCGAGTTCAACCGCAACATGCTCCACGTGATCAACAACGGCCTCGGCGCGAACTTCGACCCGGCCGCGTTCGACCACGTCTCCTATTGGGACGAAGAGAACGAATGGATCGAAATGCGGCTGCGGGCCCGTGAGTCGCTGACCGTGGACATCCCGGGCGCCGGCCTGCAAGTGAAGTTCGCCGAGGGTGAATACGTGCGCACCGAGATCTCCGCGAAGTTCCGGCGGGAGGGAATCGCCGCGGAACTGGCCGAAGCCGGTTTCTCCGTGGAGAAATGGTGGACGGACTCGGAATCGCGGTTCGGCGTGAGCCTGGCAAGATCTGTCCGTGGCTAACCCTCTCACGTCGCTCGCCCGCGTGCTCGGCACCAAGCCATGGCTGATGGGGCTCGCGGGCGGGATCATCTGGGTGGACAAGAGACTCCACCGGCTGTTCAAGGGGAAGGTGAGCCTGGTCGCGCTGGCCGGGCTCCCTTCCCTTCGGCTGACCACGACCGGCCGGAAGAGCGGGCTGCCCCGCAGTACCAATCTTCTGTACTTCCCGCACGAGGAAGGCTTCGTGCTCGTCGGCTCCAATTGGGGGAGGCCGAACGATCCGGCGTGGACGCACAACCTGCGCTCGCATCCCGAGGCGGTCGTCGCGCTGGCGGGCAAGGAGATCCCGGTCAGGGCCAGGGAACTGCTCGGAGACGAGTACGAAGCGATGTGGAAACTGCTGCTGGAGTTCTGGCCCGGTTACTCCATGGAGGAGAACGCCGCTCGCCGTGTGTTACCGATTTTCGAGTTGAAGACAACCACTCGATAGGTTCGTACCATCCTTTCGGCCGGTGACTGGGTTACCGGCCTGTGCGAGGCTCCTTGGGTGTTACGCGCCGTGACGTCGGCGGCGCACCGTGCGACGTGGTCAGACACGTCGCCAGCCGAGGGAGGAGTCGTTTTGCCGAGATCCACAAGGAGGCCGGTGCGCGGTTTCGCACTGGTAGGGGCACTCGTGGCCGGCGCCGCGCTGACCGGGGCATCCGGGACGGCGGTCGCCGCCCAGGAGGCCGGGCCGCCCGCCGCGCAGGTCGGCGCGACGGCACCGGTGAACTGGGGTGCCTGCACGGCGGACCAGCTCCGCGGTGTTCCGGCCGATCAGGTGAAGTTCTACAGCTGTTCGCGGTATCGCGTGCCGATCGACCACGACAACGCGGCGCTCGGCACGATCGACATCGCGATGCTGAAGCGGGCGGCGAAAACGCCCGACAAGAAGGTCGGTTCGCTGTTCCTCAACCCGGGCGGCCCCGGCGGCTCCGGGTTCCGGATGCCGATCGGCGCGGCGAACTACTTCCAGCCGCAGGTGCTGGACCGGTTCGACCTGATCGGGTTCGACCCGCGCGGGGTCGGGGCCAGCAATCCGCTCAAATGCTTCACCACACAGGAGGACGCGGACGACGTCTTCGCCGCGCAGGTCCCCGTGCCGCTGTCACGGCAGGAGATCTCCGGGACGCTGGCCTCGTACCGCGACTACGGCCAGTTCTGCAAGAACAACGCGGGCGCGCTGCTGAACCACATGTCCACCAAGGACGTCGTGCGTGACCTCGACAAGATGCGGGCGGGCGTCGGCGACCAGAAGCTGACCTTCGTCGGCTTCTCGTACGGGACCCTCATCGGGTCGACGTACACGTCGATGTTCCCGAAGCAGAGCCGGGCGATCGTCATCGACGGCAACGTCGATCCGGCGCTGCGCACCAGCGACGGCGTGCAGTACGACCGCGAGCGCGCTCGCGGGTTCGAGATCGCGCTGGACGGCTTCCTGCGCAAGTGCGCGCAGGTCGGGCCGAAGTGCTCCTTCAGCGCGGGCACGCCGCGGGAGAAGTTCGACGAGATCCGCGACCATCTGCGGCAGCAGCCGGTCAAGCTGCCGGACGGGAGCAGCTACGACATCAACGCGTTCACCAGCACGGTGGCCGGGGTGCTGTACTCGCCGACGTCGTTCCCGCCGCTGGCCGACGACCTGCAGGCGCTGTACAACGTCGTCCACCCGCCCGCGGCGCAGGCGCAGACGGCACAGGCCGTCGAGCTGAAGGTGCTGCGGTCCGGGGCGAACGGCCGTGCGGACGCGGACCCGGACAGCCCGTACACCGGCGACGACTCGTACTTCGCCGTGAACTGCTCGGACAAGAAGATCACGATCAAGCAGGAGAAGGTCCCCGAGATCGCCGCGAAGTGGGAGAAGGAATCGCCCACTTTCGGTCGCTACCAGGCGTTCTCGGACGTGGCGGGCTGCCCGGTGTGGCCGGTGAAGAAGCCGGACGTCTACCGCGGCCCGTGGCAGGCCAAGACCGACACCCCGGTCCTGGTCGTCGGCAACTTCTACGACCCGGCGACCCAGTACCTGTTCTCGAAGCGGATGGCCGACGAGCTGGGCAACGCCCGGCTGCTCTCGGTCGACGCCTTCGGACATTGCATCCTGGGCGACTCGCTCGGGGTGGACAAGGTGACGGCCGACTACCTGATCGATCTGAAGGTCCCGGCCAACGGCCAGGTCTTCCAGCCGAACGTCCAGCCGTTCGAAACCGCCTGATCCCAGGCTGAACACCACGAAGGCCACCGTCTCGGCGGTGGCCTTCGCGGCGTCCGGGGACCGGTCCCGAACTCCCGGCCCTAGGGTTCCGGACGGGGAGGGCCGGATTGGCCGGACGAACTGCTCGTCCTGGAGATCCGGGTGGGTAACCAGGGCACCGGCTTCGGCTTGGTCGCGGCCGCCGGTGCGCCTGGCTCACCCATCGGCTTCAGACGTTGACGCTCGCGTAGGCGTCCAGGCCGTAGTTCGTGGCGTACGCGTTCTCGACCCCGACCAGAAGGTCGACCACCTCGAAGTACCGGTCCCAGAACGGCGTCTCGCGCAGCGCCTCGACGAGCAGTTGGTACGAGTGGTGGTCGTCGGCCTCCCACACCCACACGTCGGTCACTCGCGCGGAGTAGAACTCAGTGTCGAAGAAGCGGGAACGGACGCCCTTCACCTTGGCCTCGATGGCGGGGAGCACCTCGGTCTTGAAGGCCTCCACGCGCTGTTCGACGGTGAGCCCGAGCCACTCGGGCGTGGTCTTCACCAGCATGAAAGCGGTCACTGCGGACATGGTGTCTCCTCTCGATCAGGCGTAAGCGCCGGCTTCGATGTCCTCGGTCAGGCTCGGCCCGTACGGGGTCCACTTCAGGAGTTCGCGGGTGCGTGCACTGGACGCGGACATGTCCACCGCGAAGAACCGGCCGACGAACCCGAAGTGCTCGGCGGCGTTCTCCAGAGCCACGGACACCACTGGGACGTCGAGCGTCCGTCCGATGGCTTCGGCGATTTCCTTGGTGGTGACGGCTTCTTCCGCGACCGCGTGGAGGAGCGTGCCGGTGGGCGCGCCTTCCAGGCCCAGCCGGACGAGCCGGGCCGCGTCGGTGCGGTGCACGGCCGCCCAGGCCGCGGCGCCGTCGCCGAGGTAGCCGGAGACGCCATGCTTGCGAGCGGCCGCGACGAGCGCGGCGACGAAACCGTGGTCGCCGGCTCCGTGCACGGATGGCGCGAAGCGGGCACTGATCACCCGCACGCCCTTTTCGGCGTATTCGAGCGCGAGGTTCTCGGCGCCGCCACGGTGGGAGTCGGGGCCGACGGCGGGGGAGAGGTCGGTCTCGGTGGCGGGGCGTCCGGTGGCCAGGGTCGAGAGGCCCGCGGCGAGGACGAACGCCCGGCCGGTGCCGGTCAAGGCGTCGGCGAAGGTCTGGACGGCCGCCCGCTCGGCCCGGTTGGACTCCGCGGGGTTGCCCCAGTCGTGCTTGTTCGCCAGGTGGATGACGGCGTCGGCCGCTTCGGCGCCCGCGCGGAGGCCGTCGAGATCGTCCAGGTCGCCGCGGCGGATCCGGGCGCCCTTCCGCTCAAGCGCGGCGGCGGAGTCGTCCGATCGGGCGAGGCCGGTGACCTCGTGCCCGGCGTCGAGCAGCTCGTCCACGACGGCCGAGCCGATCCAGCCGGTCGCCCCGGTGACGAATACGTGCATGGGAATGCTCCTTCTACTTGGTGGTGCGGGAAAGCCGTGATTGCAGGACGACGAGCGCCCCGAGGACGAGCACGCTCACCCCGATCACCCGGAGCGCCGTGCTCGCGCCGGTGACGAACGCGGAGATCACCTCGGGCGAGCGGCCGGGTACGGCGGCCAGCGCCTGCGCGACGGTGTGCGGATCGTGGTCCGCGCGGAGATCGGACGGCAGCGCAGCGACGAACCGTCCGGTGAGGACGGTGCCGATCACCGCGACACCGAGCGCGCTGCCGAATTCGCGCGTGGTGGCTTGCAGCCCGGCGCCGACACCGGCCTGCGCCGGAGGAAGCGAACCGGAGATCGCGGCGGACAGCGTCGGAAGGGCCAGCGTGACACCGATCCCGGTCACCACGAGCCAGGCCGCGTAGACCGGATACGGCGTCGAAGCGTCGCTTGTGGACAGTCCGATGAGGCCGCAGCCGCAGAAGAGGAACGCGATGGCGACGACGACGTCGACTCCGAAGCGCTGGACCAGCTTGCCCACGTGCCGCGCGCCGAGGATGACCGGGACGGTCAGCGGGATGATCCCGAGCCCGGTCAGGAGCACGCTGAAACCCTTGCCGTACTGGAGGAAGGACGCGTTGACGTAGAACAGCGCGAACATCCCGAAGAAGATCGCGGTCATGCCGAGACAGGCGCTGCGCAGGGCGGGCACCCGGAACAGCCGGGGATCGAGCAGCGGGTGCCCGGCCTTCAGTTCCACGAACGTCCACAGGGCGAACAGCACGACCGAACCGGCGAATCCGGCCAGGACGATCGGGCTGGTCCAGCCCGCTTCAGGACCTTCGACGATGCCGAGCAGCAAGGCGACCGAAGCGCCCACGAGGAGGACGGCGCCCAGCGGGCTGAGCGGCCGCTCGTGCCGCGGGGACACCGGCGCGATCCGGGCGACGAACGCGACGAGCACCAGCGAGAGCGGGACGGCGGCCGCGAACAGCCATCGCCACGATCCGCCCGCCAGCACGGCGCCGCCGCCGACGTTCCCCACGACACCGCCGATCCCGGTCATCGACGCCCAGGTCGCGATGGTCACGCCCTTGCGCTCGGCGGGGACAGCGTGCAGCAGGACGGCGAGCGTGTTGGGCAGCACGGCGGCGGCCCCGATCCCGGTGATCGCCCGGCCCGCCAGCAGGAAGGGCACGTTCGGCGCGATCGCCGACAGCAGCGCGCCGAGCCCGAAAAGCGCCAGGCCCGCGAGCAGGACGCCCTTGCGGCCGAAGCGATCGCCCGCCGCTCCGCCGGGGATCACGAGACAGGCGAAGAAGATGACATAGGTGTCGACGATCCAGATCAGTGCCGACGCGGACGGGTGGAGGTCGCTCGCGGCGAGCATCGGGACGGCGAGGTTGATCGCGGCGACCATCCCGACCACGAGCACGACACAGGCGCACATGGCGGTCAACAGGCCGCGTCGCGGGTCCGCCGCGACCGCGGGATCGTCGCGGAGGTGAAGTCGGAGTGGCATGTCCACGACGCTATGGGCCTGCTGATACTTCGTGCCACGCAACTTTGGCAACGTAGAGTTGCGTACGATGCAACTATGGCCGATCAACTGGATCTCAACCTCTTGCGGGTGTTCGACGCCTTGCTGCGGGAGGGCAGCGTGACAGCGGCCGCCGAACGCCTGCATCTGTCGATCCCGGCGGCGAGCCGGGCGCTGGGCCGGTTGCGGCGGGCGATGGGGGATCCGATCCTCGTGCGCGCCGGCCGCGGGATGGTGCCGACGCCGTTCGCGCTCCGCACGGCCCCGCGGGTGCGATCGCTGCTCGACGAGGCTTCGGCCCTGATCAGCGCGGACCGGGAGCTGTCGATCGGCGACCTCGAACGCACCTTCACCATCCGCATCAACGACGGCGTCGCCGCGACACTGGCGACGGCCGCCGTCGAAGCGACCGCCGCCGTCGCTCCGGGCGTCGTCCTGCGCTTCGTCGCGGAAGGCAGCGAAAGCACCGAAGCGTTGCGAGACGGTTCGGTGGACCTGGACATCGGCGCCGGTGACATCACGGCGCCCGACATCCACTCGGCGCTGCTGTACCACGAACGGGTGGTCGCGATCGTCAGGGCGGACGGCCCGCTCGGCGGTGTGCGGCGTCCGACGCTGGCGCAACTTTGCCGCTATCCCCACGTTTCCGCGTCGCGGCGGGGCCGCGGCAGGGGACCGCTCGACGACGTGCTGGAGGCGGCCGGTCTCCAGCGCCGGGTCGCCGCGGTCGTCCCCACCTCCGCGGTCGCCGCGTTCCTGGTCGCGTCGAGCGACTACATCGGGCTCGCCCCCCAGCGGCTCGCCGAGCAGTACGGCCGGTCACTCGGCATCCGCTGGTTCCCGATCCCCGCCGAGCTTCCGCGGATCGAGGTCTGCCAGCTCTGGCACGCGCGGCTCGACGCCGATCCGGCCCAGTGCTGGCTGCGTGACACGATCCACGCCGCGCTCGGGCCGTCCGGTGGTAGAGTCCCGAAGGTTGATCAACACCGATCGAGTACGAAAGCGAGGTGAGCGGCACATGCCGGAAGACAGTTCTGGACCGACCGGACGTGGTCGCCGTTCACCCGTGTGCGCGGTGCGCTGACCTGCTCCGGTCTCCTTTCCCTGTCTGGCTTTGTGTACGCACGCCAGAAAAGAGCCGGAATCATGAACACCTTCGAAATGCTGCTCAGGGTCGGCACCGGCGTCGGCCTCGGCGCCGTCATCGGCATCGAGCGCCAGTACCGCGCCCGGATGGCCGGACTCCGCACCAACGCCCTCGTCGCCGTCGGCGCGACCCTCTTCGTCCTGTTGTCCGCCCACGGTTTCGGCGGGCTGAACACCAGCGGTGACGCCGACCCGACGCGGGTCGCCGCTCAGATCGTCTCGGGGATCGGTTTCCTCGGCGCAGGCGTGATCCTGCGCGACGGCCTGAACGTGCGCGGGCTCAACACCGCGGCCACCCTCTGGTGCTCCGCGGCCGTCGGATCCCTTGCGGGAGCGGGACTTTACGTCGTCGCGCTCGCCGGGACGGCGGTGATCGTCGGGGTCAACGTGCTGTTGCGCCCCCTCGGCCGCGTCGTCGACCGTCGCCCGGAACAGCGGGAAGACGACCTCGTGAGTGGTAAGGACGGTTAGACGCGAAGGTCGGTCCCCGTTTGGTCCGTGAAGGCCTCCTTGAGGGACCCAGAGTCCCTCAAGGAGGCCTTCACGCCTTCCCAAGTACATGAAGGACCCCTTCACTGCGCTAGGCGCAATGAAGGGGTCCTTCATGGCATGGTGGGGTCCTACTCGTGAGTGGTAAGGACGGCTATTGAGGGATAAGGCCAAGGTGGCGTGCTCGTCAGCTGGGCTGAAGGGGGCTTTCGCTGCGTCTGATGCGGTGATGGGGCCCTTCGCGTCCTGCTGGGGCGCATCACGGCGCCACCTTCGCCTTACGGGTCAAGAGAACCGTCCCCGCCACTCACGAGCAGGACAGGAAGTCCAGCACTATCCGGGAGAACTCGCCGGGTTTCTCCAGATTGACCATGTGCGCGACCCCGGGGACGACGATCTTCCGGGCGTCGCGTGCCTCGGTTTCGATCTGGTCCGCGATGGCGCGGATGTCCGAAGAATCCAGATCCCCCACCAAGGTCAAGGTGCGCGGGGTCAGCTCGCCGGTGCGCTCGATGGCGCGGAGTTCGTCCATCAGCGTGAAGCCGGTGAGCCGGTGCCGCACGACCGTCTGGGTGTACATCTCCTGGCACAGCCCGCGGACTCGCTGATCGACGTCCGCGGGCGCGCGCCGGGGCCCGTCCACCCACATGCGCAGGAGACACTCGATGGCGGCGGGAAGATCACCACGGGCGCCCGCTTCTTCGAGTTTCTTGTTCTGTTCCAGGACGAAGGGGTCCTTCGGCACCATCGCGCTGAGGCCGGTGGCGACGAGGACGAGATTCTCGACCAGCTCCGGATACGTCAGCGCGAAATCGACCGCGATCCGCCCGCCGCCGGACAATCCGACCAGTGACGCGCGGGGGAGTTCCAGCGCGGTCATCAGCGCGCGGAGGTCCTCGTAGTGCCTGAACCGCTCGGTCGGCGTGGACGACTCGCCGTGTCCGCGCGCGTCGTACCGGATGGCGGTGTGGTGGCGTCCGAGTTCGCTCATCTCGGCGTCCCACATCCGGGAGTCGAGCATCCCGCCGTGGAGCAGGATGACGGGATCACCCTCGCCGCGGATCTCGTACGCGAGTTCGCCGTTCTCGACCTGGATTCGACCGTGGCCCATACGTCCACGCTACCGAAGAACGCACGAAGGCCCCTTTCCCGAAAGGGCGGGGAAAGGGGCCTTCGCGTGTGGTGCTTACGCCTGGGTCATCTTCCGCAGGACGTACTGCAGGATGCCGCCGTTGCGGTAGTAGTCCGCCTCACCCGGGGTGTCGATGCGGACGTCCGCGTCGAACTCCACCTTGGTGCCGTCGGTCTTCGTCGCGGTGACGTGGACCGTGCGCGGGGTCTCGCCGTCGTTCAGCTTCGTGATGCCCGAGATGTCGAACGTCTCGGTGCCGTCGAGGCCGAGCGACGAGGCCGACTCGCCCGCCGGGAACTGCAGCGGGATGACACCCATGCCGATCAGGTTCGACCGGTGGATGCGCTCGAACGACTCGGTGATCACCGCGCGCACACCCAGCAGCGAGGTGCCCTTGGCCGCCCAGTCACGGGACGAACCGGAGCCGTACTCCTTGCCGCCCAGGACGACCAGCGGGATGTCCTGCGCCGCGTAGTTCTGCGCCGCGTCGTAGATGAACGCCTGCGGGGCGTCGGCCTGGGTGAAGTCGCGGGTGTAGCCGCCCTGCACGTCGTCCAGCAGCTGGTTGCGCAGCCGGATGTTCGCGAAGGTGCCGCGGATCATGACCTCGTGGTTACCGCGACGCGAGCCGTAGGAGTTGAAGTCCTTCTTCTCCACGCCGTGCTCGGTCAGGTACTGCGCGGCCGGGGTGCCCGGCTTGATCGCGCCGGCGGGGGAGATGTGGTCGGTGGTGACCGAGTCGCCCAGCTTCGCCAGCACGCGCGCGCCGGAGATGTCGGTGACCGGGGCCGGCTCCGCCTGCATGCCCTCGAAGTACGGGGGCTTCCGGACGTAGGTGGACTCCGCGTCCCAGTCGAAGGTCTTGCCCTCGGGGGTCGGCAGCGACTTCCACCGCTCGCCACCGTCGAAGACGTCGGCGTAGTCCTTGGTGAACATCTCCTGCGTGATCGCGTAGTCGATGGTCTCCTGGATCTCCTTGGCCGACGGCCAGATGTCCTTCAGGAAGACGTCGTTGCCCTCGGAGTCCTGGCCGAGCGGCTGGTTCTCGAAGTCGAAGTCCATCGTGCCGGCGAGCGCGTACGCGATGACCAGCGGCGGCGACGCGAGGTAGTTCATCTTCACGTCGGGGTTGATGCGGCCTTCGAAGTTCCGGTTGCCCGAGAGCACCGAAACCGCGGTGAGGTCGTTCTCCTGGATCGCCGCGGAGATCTCGTCCGACAGCGGGCCGGAGTTGCCGATGCAGGTGGTGCAGCCGTAGCCGACCAGGTGGTAGCCCAGCTTCTCCAGGTACGGCCAGAGACCGGCCTTGTCGTAGTAGTCGGTGACGACCTGCGAACCCGGCGCCATCGAGGTCTTGACCCACGGCTTGACCGCGAGGCCCTTGTCGACCGCGTTCCGCGCGAGCAGCGCCGCGCCGAGCATGACCGACGGGTTGGAGGTGTTGGTGCACGAGGTGATCGAGGCGATCACGACGGCGCCGTGGTCGAGGATGAACTCGCCGCGGTCCGGGGTGCTGACCTTGATCGGGTTGGTCGGGCGGCCGGTGTGGCCGTTCGCCGCCGACTGGATGTCGACCGCGCCCTCGTCCTTGAACGAGAGGGCGGCCGGGTCGCTGGCCGGGAAGGACTCTTCGACGGCTTCGTCCACGTTGGTGTGCGGGGCGTCCTGCTCGCCGCCGACGTAGTCGTGGATCGACTTGCGGAAGGAGTTCTTCGCGTCGGTGAGCTCGATGCGGTCCTGCGGGCGCTTCGGGCCGGCGATCGACGGGACGACCGTCGACAGGTCCAGCTCGATGTACTCGGAGTACTCCGGCTCGTGCGACGGGTCGTGCCAGAGGCCCTGCTCCTTGGCGTAGGCCTCGACGAGCGCGACCTGCTCCTCGGAGCGGCCGGTGAGCTTGAGGTAGCGGACGGTCTCCTCGTCGATCGGGAAGATCGCCGCGGTGGAGCCGAACTCGGGGCTCATGTTGCCGATGGTGGCGCGGTTGGCCAGCGGCACCGCGCCGACGCTCTCGCCGTAGAACTCGACGAACTTGCTGACCACGCCGTGCTTGCGCAGCATCTCGGTGATGGTGAGCACGACGTCGGTGGCGGTCACGCCGGTCGGGATCTCGCCGGTGAGCTTGAAGCCCACGACGCGCGGGATGAGCATGGAGACCGGCTGGCCCAGCATGGCGGCCTCGGCCTCGATGCCGCCGACGCCCCAGCCCAGCACGCCGAGGCCGTTGACCATGGTGGTGTGCGAGTCGGTGCCGACGCAGGAGTCGGGGTACGCCTGGCCGTTGCGGGCCATCACCGTGCGCGCGAGGTGCTCGATGTTGACCTGGTGCACGATGCCGGTGCCCGGCGGGACGACCTTGAACTCGTCGAAGGCGCCCTGGCCCCAGCGCAGGAACTGGTAGCGCTCGCGGTTGCGCTCGTATTCGATCTCGACGTTGCGCTCGAAGGCGTCGGCGCGGCCGAAGACGTCGATGATCACGGAGTGGTCGATGACCAGTTCGGCGGGGGCGAGCGGGTTCACCTTGTCCGGGTCGCCGCCGAGGTCGGTGACGGCCTCGCGCATGGTGGCGAGGTCGACGACGCAGGGGACACCGGTGAAGTCCTGCATGATCACGCGGGCGGGCGTGAACTGGATCTCGATCGACGGGTCGGCCTTGGCGTCCCAGTTGCCGAGCGCGCGGATGTGGTCGGCGGTGATGTTCGCGCCGTCCTCGGTCCGCAGCAGGTTCTCGAGCAGGATCTTCAGGCTGTAGGGAAGGCGCTGGGAGCCCTCGACCTTGTTCAGGCGGAACACCTCGTAGGAGGCGTCGCCCACCTTCAGCGTGTCTTTGGCGCCGAAGCTGTCCTTGCTGGCGGGTGCGGTCACTTCTAACTCCAGTGGCGGGTCAGTTCGGTGTGTTCTCCAGGTCGTTCGGGCCGACCCGGAGCGAGTGTTGCGCACCCCCACCGTAGGTCCGGACCCGGGATGGCACACCTCGTTCGTCCCTTCAAACAGTACGCCTGTCCTTTTTGGCTGGCAAGCCGACACGCGGGTAGGGAACGTCTCATCGACCTGCGGCCGTTCGAGTGACGAAACGTTCGTCTGTTCGTCCCCCGTTGAGGGGAAATGGTGCCTACGGTGTGTAAGTTCCTGGTGGTGCTTCTGGTAATGCTGTGACGGCAGTGGCACAGTGAGGCCATTGTTCAAGATCAGGAGGTGGGCGGATCGTGCGTGGTGAAGCCGGGTCGGGGACCGGTGCCCGCCGTGGCATGACCATCGGCGCGCTCGGCATCGCCCTGTTGCTCGGGGTGACGGGTACGGCCGTCGCGGTCCCGCCGCCTCCGCCGAACCCCAGCGACTCCGAGATCGACTCCAGCAAGGCCGACGCCAACGCCAAGGCGGGCGACGTCGGCAGGCTCACGAATCAGCTCGCCCAGGCCGAGTCGAAGCTCGCCCAGCTCAACGACGACGTCGAGCTGAAGATGGAAGAGGCCAACAAGGCCAGGGTCGACGCGGAGACCGCGCAGGACGAAGCCGCGCAGGCGGATCGCGAGGCGCGGTCCGCGCGCACCGAATCCGACGCCGCGCAGGCGACCATCGACAAGGCCCGCGCGGACCTCGACAAGTTCGCCGCCGCGAGTTTCCAGCAGGGCAGCACGATCGGCTCGGTGTCGGCGTACCTGACCGCCAACAGCCCGAAGGAACTCCTGGGCCGCGCCCAGATGCTCGACGCGGTCGGCGGCAGCAGGCTCAACGCGCTCGACACGATGAAGCGCGCGCAGACGGACAAGTCCAACAAGGACGCGACCGCGCGCAAGAAGCTGGAGATCGCGCAGGAGCGCAAGCGCGCGGCCGAGGCGGCCAAGCACGAGGCCGACAACGCGCAGAGCGCCGCGCAGCACGCCCAGGACACCCAGGCCGCGCAGAACCAGAAGCTCGAAGCCGACAAGGCCAGTGTCGAGAAGCAGCTCTTCGAAGCGCAGCAGAGGGTCAGCGGCCTGCAGGGCCAGCGGCAGCGCTACGAAGACTGGAAGGCGCAGAAGGCCCGCGAGGACGAGGAACGCGCCCGTCAGGCCGCTCTCGCCGCGGAGAGGCCCAGTCAGGGCGGCGGTGGCCGTCCGGCCGGCAGGCCCGTCCAGTCGGCCCCCGCGGGGGCGAGCGTCGAAGCCGTCGTCCGGCGGGCGCTGGCGCAGCTCGGCGTGGTCTACGCGTGGGGTGGCGGCAACACCTCCGGCCCCACCCGCGGTATCCGCGACGGCGGTACGGCGGACCGCTACGGCGACTACAACAAGATCGGCTTCGACTGCTCGGGCCTGATGATCTACGCGTTCGCCGGGGTCAAGTCGCTGCCGCACTACAGCGGCTACCAGTACAACGCCGGGCGGAAGGTGCCGCTCTCCCAGATGCGCCGCGGCGACATGCTCTTCTGGGGCGGCAGCGCGCGAGGCATCCACCACGTCGCGATGTACCTCGGGAACGGCCAGATGGTCGAGGCGCCGCAGTCGGGCCTGCGGGTCCGGATCGCGCCGGTGCGGTACGGCGGCATCATGCCGTACGCGACCCGCCTGATCGGATAGACGTGTCCTACGCGGGGATCGTGCTGGCGGGTGGCGCCGCGCGTCGCCTGTCCGGTGTGGACAAACCCGCGCTCCCCGTCGGCGGGAAACCGTTGCTGGCCAGGGCCTTGGCGGCGCTCGCGGACGCGGATCCGGTGATCGTCGTCGGCCCGGAACGGCCGGGATTCGGCGACGTCGTCTGGACCAGGGAGATCTCACCGGGAACGGGCCCGGTGGCCGCGCTGGCGGCCGGGCTCGCGCTGGTGCGCACGGAGATCGTCGTGGTGCTGGCCGGTGACCTCGCCGGCGTCCGGAAGTCCACTGTGGACCGATTGCTCGCGGGGCTCGGCCGGGCTTCGGGGGCGGTGCTGGTCGACGCCTCGGGGGAGCGGCAGTGGCTGCTCGGCGCCTGGCGTGCGGAGGCTTTGCGCGGCGCCCTGCCGGAGACGGTGGAGAACGCGTCACTGCGGCGGACACTGGGCGGACTGGAGATCGTCGACGTGCCCGAAGAGCCGGGGGAGAGCGCCGACATCGACACGCCGGAGGATCTGGACCGGTTTTCCTGACCGAAGCCGGGGAACGCGGACGGGTGGTTCGGCATCATAAGCCGGTGAGCGACCTGCATCCGGACGAATACGAGTCGGATCTCCTGCGCGACGGCGAGGGATTCATCGAGGATTTCGACACCTGGTCCGCGCTGCTCGCGCTGGAGGCCGTGCTCGACGAAGCGCTCACCGAACCGGAGATCGCTTCGGGACTCCGCAGGGAGGGATTGCGCGCCGAGGACGCCCGCGCGGCCGTGCTCGGTGATGTCACCGCACTCGCGCGGATCCGGATGGAGCGGGAACGGGCGGGCGTGGTCTTCGAACGGCCCCGGCGCCTCCCGTTCCGGAGGGTGACCGTCCGGGAGGCCGGGTGGTTGCTCGTGACCTGCGCGCTTCTCGTGGGGTACCTCCGGATCCTACAGCTGACGTGGTCGTCGATGCCCTTGCCGTTCCGGTTCGTCGGCGTGCTGGGACTCGGCGCGGTGATCGGGATGGCCGTCCTGGTCATCGGCCGCCGCATCCCCGGGCTCTTCGTCACCGAAGGCTGGCAACGCACCGAGGAGTGGGCACATCCGGAGATGGTCGGCTTGGGCGACCGGTGGGAGTTCGCGCTGCGGGAGATCGTCCTGCCCGCCCTCCGGGATCATCTGCGGGATCACCGGCGGATCCGCTCGGGCGTGAATCTCGTCTTCGAAGAACCGGACGCCTCGGCGGAACTGGACGCGGGGCTCGTGCGGACGGCGGCGGTGAAACGGCTGCGCCGGATCGTCGATCGGGCGGATTCGGTGGCCGTCGCGCTGGCCGGGCACCGGGGGACCGGCAAGACCACGTCGATCCGCTCGCTGGAGCAGGGCCTGCTGAGCCGGTCGGACCGGGCGGCGCCGCTGGTCGTGGTCGCCTCCGCACCCGCCGCGTACGAGGCCCGCGACTTCGTGCTGCACCTGCACGCGCTGCTCTGCAAGGCGTGCTGGCGAAGATCTCGAAGGGCTCACGAACGGTGTCCGGCCGTCTTCGGCGGCGGATGCTGGGGCGCTCCCTCCGGAAGGTGTTGGCGTTCCTGGTGTTCTGGGGAGTGGCGGCGTCGGCCGTCTGGCTGCTGTGGGGCGGGACGCCGTGGCACGACCTCTGGACGCTCGCGCTCGACGTCGTGAACGGGCGGGTGACGCCTCAGCAGGTGTGGACGGGGCAGCCCACGGCGAAGCTCCTCGCCCTCGGAGTGGTGTCGCTGTTCCTGCTGCGGCTGGTGTTCGGTGTGGTGGCGGCCGGAGCCGCGGTCGTCCGGCTGCTGATCGCGCGCCGCCGGGACATCCGGCTGGCGGGCTTCCGTCGCCTCACCGAACAGCAACTCGACCGGATCCGGTTCCTGCAGACCTACACGACCGGATGGTCCGGGAAGCTCAGCATGCCGCTGAAGGGGGAGGCCGGCCGGACCTGGTCGACCCAGCGCGCCGAACAGCAGCTCACCCATCCGGAGGTCGTGGACAAGTTCCGCGAGTTCGCCGAGGAGGCGGCTCGGCGGCTGGAAGTGGAGCGGGTCGCCGGCCGGGTCGTGATCGCGATCGACGAACTGGACAAGATCGGCGAACCCGACAAGGCACACCAGTTCATCAACGACGTGAAGGGTGTCTTCGACGTTCCCGGGTGCCTGTTCTTCGTGTCCGTCTCGGACGACGCCGTCCTCGGCTTCGAACAGCGGGGGCTCGGCGTGCGGGACGCCTTCGACAGCGCGTTCTCGGAGATGGTGCGGCTCGAACCGTTCACTTTGGACGAAAGCAGGCTCTGGCTCGCCTTGCGGTTGCGGGGGATCTCCGAGCAGTTCTGCTACCTGGCGCATTGCCTGTCGGGAGGACTGCCCCGGGACCTCAAACGCTGCGCCACCGAGATGGTCGATCTCGCGAACGAGGTCTACCAGCCGTCACTGGAGATCGTCGCGCGAAGCCTCGTGACGGGGGAGCTGGCGGGCAAGGCCCGCGCCTTCATCGCCACCGCGGCCACCTTGGACCGCTCGCCGGAACTGGTCGCGCTGACCACGGAGCTGCTCGGCATCCCTGGCACGGAGGAGCCGGAAGCGCTGGCCGCGATCGCCGAGCGGCTGGTGGCCGATGGCGACGGCGATGCCGCCGCGATCAGCGATCTGCGCTGGCACAGCGGCTGTTTCGTGCTGTTCTGCGCGACCGTGCTGGAGGTCTTCGACGACACGCTGACCGGCGACCGGCTGACGCCCCGCCTGCACCGGCTCGCCGTCGTCCGGCAACGGATGGCGATGCACCCGAAGCAGGCCTGGGACGACCTGGTGAAGTTCCGGGGCGAGGCCCCTTCACAGCCGTCATACCGCTGATCGGGTTGGCTACCGTCACGAACGGCTGTGTCACCGACCACTACGGTCACATCCGGACGCAAGAACGCAAGCGGGGAACACAGGAGGCACGAGTGACCGAGCCCGGCTACGCCGACGGCGCGCAGCAGCAGCCCGGAACGCCGGCGCGGGACGCCCAGTTGCTGGAGCGGACCGTGTTCGAGGTCAAGCGGATCATCGTCGGCCAGGACAGGCTGGTCGAGCGGATGCTGGTCGGCCTGCTGGCCAGGGGCCACCTCCTGCTCGAAGGTGTGCCCGGTGTCGCGAAGACCCTCGCCGTCGAGACCTTCGCGCGAGTGGTCGGCGGCTCGTTCTCGCGCGTGCAGTTCACCCCGGACCTGGTCCCCGCCGACATCCTCGGCACCCGGATCTACCGGCAGGGCGCCGAGCGGTTCGACGTCGAGCTCGGCCCGGTGGTGGCGAACTTCGTGCTCGCCGACGAGATCAACCGCGCGCCCGCGAAGGTGCAGTCGGCGATGCTCGAGGTGATGGCCGAGCGGCACGTGTCGATCGGCGGCCAGACCTTCCCGATGCCCGACCCGTTCCTCGTGCTCGCCACGCAGAACCCGATCGAGAACGAGGGCGTGTACCCGCTGCCCGAGGCGCAGCGGGACCGCTTCCTGTTCAAGATCGTCGTCGAGTACCCGACGGCCGAGGAAGAGCGCGAGATCATCTACCGGATGGGCGTCACCCCGCCCACCCCGCAGGAGGTGCTCAGCCCGGCGGAGCTGGTGCGGCTGCAGAACGTCGCTTCGCAGGTCTTCGTGCACCACGCGCTCGTCGACTACGTCGTGCGCCTCGTGCTCACCACCCGTACGCCGAACGACCACGGCCTCGCCGACGTCGCGGGCTGGGTGTCCTACGGTGCTTCGCCGCGCGCCAGCCTCGGCATCATCGCCGCGGCCCGCGCGCTGGCGCTGGTCCGCGGGCGGGACTACGTGCTGCCGCAGGACGTCGTCGACGTCGTTCCCGACGTGCTGCGTCACCGGCTCGTGCTGTCCTACGACGCGCTGGCCGACGGCGTCCCCATCGACCACATCATCACGCGGGTGCTGCAGACCGTGCCGCTGCCGCAGGTCTCGGCCCGTCCGCAGGGCGGCACCGGACAGGGCGGGCCGGTCCCGGCCGGCGCACCGGTCAGGTAGGGAAGCGAGCGTGAAGAACGAGAAGGGCGAACGTCCTTCCTGGGCTCCGCCGGTACTCCGCGGGGAGCGGATGGAGGCGGGCCTGCGCACGCTCGAACTCGACGTGCGCCGCCGTCTCGACGGGCTGCTGCAGGGAAACCATCTCGGCCTGGTGCCGGGGCCCGGTTCGGAACCGGGGGAGGCCCGGCCGTACCAGCCCGGTGACGACGTCCGCCGGATGGACTGGGCGGTCACCGCGCGCACGACGAGCCCGCACATCCGGGAGACCGTCGCCGACCGCGAGCTGGAGACGTGGCTGGTGGCGGACGTGTCCGCGAGCCTCGACTTCGGCACCGCGCTGTGCGAGAAGCGGGACCTGGTCGTCTGCGCGACGGCCGCGGTCGCCCATCTGACCGGCGGTGGCGGCAACCGGATCGGCGCGCTCGTCTCCAACGGGGCGGGCAGCATCACGCGGATCCCGGCGCGCGGCGGGCTCCCGCACGCGCGGGGGCTGGTCCGCAAGATCGCCGAGACCCCGCGTGCCGAGGAAGGTGTCCGCGGGGATCTCGCCGCGGCGCTGGAGAAACTGCGCCGTCCGCCGCGCCGCCGCGGGCTCGCCGTCGTGATCTCCGACTTCCTCGGCGACACCGAATGGCAGCGTCCGTTGCGCGCGCTCGGCGGGCACCACGACCTCATCGCCATCGAAGTCCTCGACCCGCGCGACATCGACCTGCCCGACGTGGGCACCGTCGTGCTGGCCGACCCGGAGACAGGGAAACAGCGCGAAGTGCACGCTTCGGCCTTGCTGCGCAAGGAATTCGGCGCCGCGGCGCACGCACACCGGCAGGAGGTCGCGGCCGCGCTGCGCCGGGCCGGGGCCGCGCATCTGGTGCTGCGCACCGATTCGGACTGGATCGCGGACATGGTCCGGTTCGTGGTGGCCCGTAAACGCCGCTGGTCCGGTGGTGTCGCGTGAGCCTCACCGGATTCGCGTCGCCGTGGTGGTTCCTGCTGCTGCTGGCGGTCGCCGCGGTGGCCGTGGGCTACGTGCTCTCCCAGCGCGCGCGGCGCAAGCGCACCATGCGGTTCGCCAACCTGGAACTGCTGGAGAAGGTCGCGCCGAAGAGCCAGGGATGGGTGCGGCACGTTCCCGCCATCCTGATCGTGCTCTCGCTGCTGGTGCTCACCGTCGCGCTCGCCGGGCCGACGGCCGAGCAGAAGGTGCCCCGCAACCGGGCCACCGTGATGCTGGTGATCGACACCTCGCTGTCGATGGAAGCGACCGACGTCGCCCCCACTCGGCTGAAGGCGGCCCAGGAGTCGGCGCGGTCGTTCGCGCAGAACATGACCCCGGGCGTGAACCTCGGGCTGATCTCGTTCGCGGGCACGGCGACCGTGCTGGTCGCGCCGACCACCGATCGCGGCGGGGTGGTGAAGGCGATCGACAACCTGAAGCTGGCTCAGTCGACCGCTACTGGTGAAGGGATCTTCGCCGCGCTGCAGTCGATCGAGAGCTTCTCGGCGATCGTCGGTGGCGCGGAGGGCCCGCCGCCCGCCCGGATCGTGTTGATGAGTGACGGCAAGCAGACCGTCCCGGACGACCTGTACGCGCCGCGAGGCGGCTACACGGCCGCTCAGGCCGCGAAGCAGGCTCAGGTGCCGATCTCGTCGATCTCGTTCGGGACCACGCACGGTTCGGTCGACATCGACGGCAAACCGCAGGACGTGAAGGTCGACGACGAATCGCTGGAGGAGATCGCGCGGCTTTCGGGCGGTGACTTCTACAAGGCGGCGAGCGCGGACGAGCTGAAACGGGTGTACGACGACCTCGGCGAGCAGATCGGGTACGAGCTCAAGGACGCCGACGCGAGCCGGCCTTGGGTGGTCATCGGGACGTTGGTGCTGATGCTCGGGGCGGCGGCTTCGCTCTTCTTGGGGCAGCGACTGCCGTAAGCGGCCTTTCTGGGCGGCAGGCTGTGTCGCGAAAGCCACTTTCGCAACGTTGAAGGTTGCGAAAGTGGCTTTCGCAACGTCGGCTCGGGCCGGGCGGTCAGGGGGTCGCGAAGCCGTTCTGCCGCCAAGCCTCGTACACACTGATCGCAGCGGTGTTCGAAAGGTTCAGCGACCGGCTCGACGGCAGCATCGGCAGCCGCACCCGGTCGGTCACCTCAGCCGACTCCTGCACTTCGCGAGGCAGCCCCGCCGACTCCGGCCCGAACATCAGGACGTCACCGGGCTCGTACGCGACGTCGGTGTGCAGCCGCGTCGCCGAAGCGCTGAACGCGTAGACCCGCGCGGGCAACAGCGCCGCCCATGCGGCGTCGAGATCGGCGTGGACGTGGACGCGCGCGAGGTCGTGGTAGTCGAGCCCGGCTCGCCGTAACTGCTTGTCCTCCAGCGTGAAACCGAGCGGCTCCACCAGGTGGAGCTCGCAGCCGGTGTTCGCGGTCAAGCGGATCGCGTTACCCGTGTTGGGCGGGATTTCGGGGCGGTAGAACAGGATGCGGAACACGAGGGTTGATCGTCTTTCGTTCACGGGCGCTTCGCCTGAGCGCGGCCGGGCGGCCATCAAGCCGGACGAGCATGAGGCCCGCCCGTGACCATCCCACCACAGGAGGGCTTACATGCCTTCGCTCCCTCACCCCTTGTCGCGGCGTCGCTTCCTCGGTTATGGCTCCGCCGGCGCGGCCGCCGTCCTGCTGGGGACCGGTGCCTGGAACGCCGCCGGCGCGATGCCGCTCGCTCGCGGTGCCGGCGACCCGTTCACCCTCGGTGTCGCGTCGGGCGACCCGTTGCCCGGCGGCGTCGTCCTCTGGACCAGGCTCGCGCCGAAACCCTACGAGGCCGACGGGTTCGGCGGCATGCCGCGCACGCCGGTCCGCGTCGAGTACGAAGTGTCGCTCGACGAGCGTTTCCGCGCCGTCGTCCGCCGCGGCTCGGTGGTCGCCACGCCCGAACTCGGTCACTCCGTGCACCCCGAGGTCCACGGTCTCGCGCCGGATCACGAGTACTTCTACCGTTTCCGCACGGGTGGCGTGATCTCGCCGGTCGGGCGTACCCGGACGGCGCCGGTCGCGTGGTCGTCGCCGCGTGAGCTGAACTTCGCGTTCGCGTCGTGCCAGAACTGGGAGGCCGGGCACTTCACCGCGTACGACCACATGGCGGCCGAGGACCTCGACCTGGTCGTGCATCTGGGCGACTACCTCTACGAGAGCGGTGTCACCGGTGTCGGCCGCGGGACGCCGGTGGGGTCGCAGTTCAAGGGCGAGACCTTCGATCTGGCCCGCTACCGGCTCCAGTACGCGCTCTACAAGTCCGAAGCGCCGCTGATGGCCGCGCACGCCGCCTTCCCGTGGATCCACGTCAACGACGACCACGAGGTGGAGAACAACTGGGCGGGCGACATCTCGCAGATCGACAAGGAACCGGACCAGGACCGCGCGGTGTTCCGGCAGCGGCGGGCCGAGGCGTTCCAGGCGATGTACGAGCACCTGCCGTACCGCATCGCCCAGCTGCCGAAGGGGCCGGACGCGCGGCTCCACCGGCGGCTCAGCTACGGCACGCTCGCCGATTTCACCATGCTCGACACCCGCCAATACCGCGACGACCAGCCGTGCGGCGACGGCCAGTCGGCGAACTGCACCGAGCGGTTCGACGAGAACCGCACCCTGCTCGGCTCGGAGCAGCGGCAGTGGCTGCTCGACGGGTTCTCGCGGTCCCGCGCGCGGTGGCAGATCCTCGGCAACCAGGCGCCGATGGGGCAGACCGACACCGACGCGGGCGAGGCCACGAACGTCTACCTCGACCCGTGGGACGGCTACGTCGCCGACCGCGATCGCGTGCTCGCCGCGGCGCAGGACCGCGGGGTGCGGAACCTGGTGGTCATCACCGGCGACAGGCACCAGAACTACGCCTGGGACCTCAAGCGCGACTTCGGCGACCCCGGCTCGCCCACCGTGGCGAGCGAGTTCGTCGGGACGTCGATCACCAGCGGGGGCAACGGCGCGGACATGACGCCTGGCGGTGAGACCCTGCTGAAGGCCAACCCGCACATGAAGTTCTTCAACAGTCAGCGTGGCTACGTCCGGGTGAACGTCAACCGGCAGCGCTGGCGGAGCGACTTCCGGGTGGTGCCGTTCGTCAACACCCCCGGAGCGCCGATCAGCACACGGGCCAGTTACGTCGTCGAAGACCGGCGGCCCGGCGTTCAGTCCGCCTGAGCGGGCTGGAAGGCGGCGTACGCCTCGCGCACCGCCGCGGGCGGCGCCGCCTTCGTGAGCGTCGCCGGGTCGACGAAGACGTAGCGGGTCTTGACCTCCGCGCACAGGTGGCCGTCGCGAGTGATCTCGAAGTCGACGATCAGCGAGGTCGTGCCGAGGTGGTTCAGGTACACGGCGACGACCAGTTCGTCGTCGTAGCGGCAAGGCGCGCGGTAGCGGAGGGTGGATTCGGCGACGACGACGTCGATACCGTGGGCCAGCGCCTCCTGGTGGGAGCCGAAGAGGGCCTTCTCCGCCTCGAACATGGCCATGTCCACGTAGGCGAGGTAATGCGCGTTGAACACGATGCCCTGCCCGTCGCATTCGTGGTAACGCACGCGCAGCGGCATCTCGACGATCGGTTTCCGTGGCTCTGTCACGGTTCCAACCTACGTGAAGGCCCCCTTCCCTCGGCTCAGCCGAGGGAAGGGGGCCTTCACGCGCGTCCGGTCAGTCGATGAAGTCGATGTTCGGGTGGCGCGGCGACTCACCGTCGAACAGGTGCCGGTCCCGGCCGCGAAGGTGCAGATCGAAGAACGCGCCGATGTAGTCCCGCTGAGCGGCCACCGAGCGACGGGGATCGATCGTGCCGATGACGGCTTCACGCTTCTCCGGCGCCACTCGCGAACCGAGCTGCGGCACCACGACCTGCAGATCGCTGTAGGCCATGTGCGTGCTGCCGCCGCGCAGCAGGAGATCCCGCTTCCACCCGCGCTGGTTGGCCCAGAAGTCCGCCCAGCTGCGGTCGAACTCGGGGTGCCGGTGCGTGTGCTCCAGCGGTTTGCCGTTCGGGTCGACGCCCTCGGCGCCCATCAGCAGGAACGGCCGGTCCAGGCCGCGTTTCGTGACCTCGCCGGGCTCGTAGGCACTGCCCGGCGGGTAGCCGAACGCGGTCGCCATCGCGCCGTCGAGGTTGATCCCGGCGTCGACACGGGGGTCGTGGACCATAGTCTCACCGGCGGTGAATCCGCCGTAGGAATGGCCGTAGGCGCCGACCCTGGACAGGTCGAGCGACCGGCCGAGCCCGCGGGGGAGCGGCCGGTTCTCCGCGTCCGGGTTCTGTCCGCGGGTGATCTTCGCCAGCTGGTCGAGGACGAACCGGCTGTCGGCGACGCGGGCGTCGAGCGCCTTCTTCATGAACTCGGGTCCTGAGCCCGGCGGAACGGCCGTTTCGAGCCGTCCTCCGGGGAATTCGACCGCGGCGCTCTCGTAGGTGTGCGAGAGCGAGACGACGACGTATCCGCGGCTCGCCAGGTCGTCGACGATCGCCGTGTACGTCTCGCGAGGGCCACCGAAACCGGGGGAGAAGAGCGCCACGGGCTTGGGAGCGCCGTGCGCCACCGGAACGCCGGTTTCGGCGCGCCGCTTCGCCGAGGCCCAGTCGATAGAGCCGACCGGGAGACCGAGATAGTCCTCGGCCGCGAGCGTCTGGTCGATGACGCCGCTCACGCCGGGCGTGAGCCACGGCGCGCGCGGGCCGTCGGAGAACCGGTCCGCCGGATAGGTGACGGTGACCATGAGCTCCCGGCGCCGGTCCGGTTTCCACGGATCGGGGCGGGACGGGTCGACGAGGTGGAGGTCGGTGGTGCCGACGTCGTAGGGGCCGGTGAGGGCCGGTGCGGTGAGCTTGGCCTGGTCGGCCGCGACGGCGGGGGCCGCGGTGGCGAGACCGCCCGCGAGCGCGAGGCCCGCGATCAGCGCCGAACCCCGCACCACCCTGGTGTGTCTCGATGACACTGCTGGAGTCCCTTCGGATCGGGGCGGCCCGATGGCCGCCTGTTTCCGACCCTGGCAGCGCCCGGGTGCGACGCGCATCCCTCTGGAGATGGAGTCGTGATCACCCGTGCAGGGCACGGTAGGCCGAGGCGGCTCCGGGGTGCAGCGGGACCTTCCCGGTGCCGATGAGCGTCCGGACGTCGAGGAACTGCGTTCCCACCGCGGCGGCGGGGACGAGGTCGGCGGCGTGCGCGGCCAGTACGCGCGCCACCGCGGCGGCGACGTCGTCGGGCAGCGAGGGTGCCGCCAGCAGCAGGTTCGCGACGCCGATCGTCCGCAGCTCGCCGACTCCCTGATAGGCCTGCGCCGGGACGTGGACCTGGTCGTACACCGGTCCGTAGCCGGCGCGCAGGGCGGGAAGGTGGCCGTCGAGCGGGAGGAGCGTGATCGGGGTGGTGCGGTTCAGTTCGGTGAGCGCGGGGGTCGGGATCCCGCCGGACCAGAGCAGCGCGTCGACCTCGTGCGCGGCCAGCGCGTTGATCGCTTCGCCCAGAAGCAGGTTCTTCGCCTTCACGGGCACCCCGGCGCGGGCGAACAGACGCGAGCTGAACACCGCGACGCCGGACCCGCTCGCGCCCATCGCCACCGGCCGCCCGGACAGATCGGCGAGCGACCGCACGCCGCCGTCCACCCGGACGACGAGCTGGTGGTAGTTCTCGTAGACCCGGCCGATGGCCGAGAACGCGATCGGGACGGAGAACGGCTCCGCGCCGAGGAAAGCGGACTCGGCGACGTCTCCGAGGACGAGCCCGAGATCGGCCCGGCCGTCCCGCAGCCGCCGCAGGTTCTCGACGCTGGCCTCGGTGGCGACGGCCGTCGCGCGCAGTGCCGGTTCGGCGCGGTTCAGCTGCTGGGCGAGGAGTTCCGCGAAGGCGAGGTAGAAACCGCCGTTCTCGCCCGCCGCGATGACGATCTCTCGGTCCGGGCCCCGGTAGCCCGCGGTCGAGCAGCCCGCGAGTGTCGCGAGCCCGGCGAGGAGCGCGGTGCGCCTGGTGACCGTCATGACCGTTCCCCTACCGCGAGAGGGAGTTCGACGCGGACCTCGAGCCCGTGCGGTTTCGCCTCACGCAGCTCGAGTTTCCCGCCTCTCGCGAGGACGTGCTGGCTCGCGATCGCGAGGCCGAGGCCCGTGCCGCGCGGGGCGCCGTCGCCACCGGCGCGCCAGAAGCGTTCGGTCGCGCGCTCACGGTCCTCTTTGGACAGTCCAGGACCGTTGTCGGACACGAAGAGCGTCGCCGTCGTTTCGCCGGCCTCGTAGCCGGTGGTGATCGTGGCGCCGCGGCCCGCGTAGTGCACCGCGTTGTCCAGCAGGACGTCCAGTACTTGGGCCAGTTCGCTTTCCTCGCACCGCACCGGCACCGGTTCGTCGTGGCCCTCCGATGCCGCGAGGCCCACTCCCGCGTCTTCGGCCGACGGACGCCACGCGTCGACCCGTTCCGCCAGTACCGCGGGGAGATCGCAGGGTTCCTCGCCGGATTCGCCCGCGGCGAGCCGGGTCGCGGCGCTTTCGGCGAGCGCCAGCGCGAGCAGCCCGTCGAGCAGGGACTCCAGGCGCTCGACCTCCGCGACGGTCGCCCGGTAGGCCCGCTGACCGTCCCCGTCGACCTGCGCCGCCAGCGAATCCACCCGCAAGCGCAAGGCTGCCATGGGATTCCGCAGCTGATGAGACGCGTCGGCGACCAGCCGCCGCTGCTGTTCGGACGCCTCGACGACGGCGTCGGACATCCGGTTGAAGGACGTCGCGAGCGACCGAAGCTCACGAGGGCCGGCCCGGTCGGGGACCTGCGCGCGATGTCCTTCGGTCACCGCCTGCACGCCGGTCTCCAATTCGTGCAGCGGCCGCACCATCCAGCGGGCCAGCAGGACCGCGAGCAGCACGAACACCGCCGCGACCAGTACCGCGCCCGCGACGATCGCGGCCCAGCGGGCGGCGACGTCGGCCGCCGCCGTGATCACCGACGCGCGCAGCACGACCACTCCGGCCACCCGGGTCCCGGTGCCCACCGGACGGGTGAAATGGACCGGATCCGCCGACCACGGGCTCAGCTGTTCCGGCCCTTTCGCGGGCTGGTTGCGCAGCGCGGCCTCGACGAGCGAGCGGACCACCGGTTCCGCGGCGGTCATCCCGCCGGTTTCGACCAGCGGCACGCCGCGCGCGTCGACCACCACGACCGCTTCGCCGTATAACGACGAATACCGCGCGGCGTCGACCGCCAGCGCGGTCGGGTCGGCGGCGTCGACCGCCTGCTGGGCGAGGACGACGAACCGGTCGACGTCGGCGTTGCGGGCGATCACGAGCTGCTGCGTCCGTTGCGCGGCGGTCGAGCCGAACAGCGGGATCGCGAACGCGGCGACCACCGTCAGCGCGAGGGCGACGAGGACGACCAGCAGCCGGGTGCGCACCGGTCAGTCCCGGCCGAGCCGGTAGCCGAAACCCCGGATGGTGGTCAGCAGCCCCGGCCGGTCGAGCTTCGCGCGCAGCTGGGTCAGGTGCACGTCCAGCGAACGGGAGACGGCCAGATACGCGTCGCCCCAGACTTCGTCCATCAGCTGCTGGCGGCTCACCGCGGTACCCGGACGGGCGGCGAGCACCGCCAGTACGGCGAACTCCTTGGCGGTGAGCCCGATGTCGTGCCCGTCGACCAGCACGCGCCGCGCGCCGAGGTCGATCTCGACGTCCTCGACGCGCACGACGCCGTCCTGCGGGGCCGAGGAGACGGCGGCCCGGCGGACGACCGCGTCCATCCTCGCCAGCAGCTCGGCGAGGCGGACGGGTTTGGTCAGGTAGTCGTCGGCGCCGAGCCGCAGCCCGCGCACGACGGACCGTTCGTCCCCGCTCGCGGTGAGCACGAGCACGGGCACCGGCGACACCTGACGGACCTTCCTGAGCACGTCGAGCCCGTGCATGTCGGGCAGGTTGAGATCCAGCAAGATCACGTCGGCGGCGCGATGCCACTGCAGCGCGTCGCTGCCGCGGATCGCGTGGGAGACGGTGTGGCCGCGTGACTGCAGCGCTTCGGCGAGCGCGTCGGCGACGCCGACGTCGTCCTCGACGAGCAGCACCCGCACGGCCACACCTTCCCGCCTAGCCTTCGCGGCCGGACACGAACTCGGGCTCGGGCTGGTTCTTCTTGTCCAGCTCCGAGGTCTTCGAGGTTTCCCGCATTGTGCCGTATACGATGAGCGACACCAGGACACAGCCCGCGACGTAGTAGAAGAACACCGATTCGTGACCTGCGCCCTTGAGCGCTTGCGCGATGAGCTCGGCGGTGCCGCCGAAGATCGCCACGGTGAGCGCGTAGGGGAGCCCGACGCCGATCGCGCGGATCTTGGTCGGGAACAGCTCGGCCTTGACGATCGCGTTGATCGAGGTGTACCCGGTGACAATCACCAGCCCGCCCAGCATCAGCAGGAAGGCGAGGACCGGCTGTTTCGTCCCGCCCATCAGCGTCATGATCGGGACGGTCAGCAGCGTTCCGGCGATCCCGAAGAACATCAGCAGCGGACGGCGGCCGATGCGGTCGGAGAGCTTGCCCGCGAACGGCTGCAGGATCGCGGCGACGAGGATCGCGCAGAACAGGATCAGGGTGACCGTCCGGCGCGGGATGCCCGCGGTGTTCTCCATGAACTTCTGGCTGTAGGTGGCGAAGGTGTAGAACGACACCGTGCCGCCGAGGGTGAGACCGACGACGAGCGCGATCTCCTTGGGGTACTTGATCAGCGCGCGCAGCGTGCCCTTGTCGCCCGCGTCCTTGCCGGTGCCGGAGTTCTTGGCCTCCTCGAAGCTGGCCGACTCGTCCATCCCGCGGCGCAGGACCATCACCACGACGGCGGCGAGGGCGCCGACGACGAAGGCGATCCGCCAGCCCCACGAGGTCAGCTGCTGTTCGGTCAGCACGGCCTGCAGGAGCAGCTGCAGACCGAGCGCCAGCAGCTGGCCGCCGTACAGCGTGACGTACTGGAAGCTGGAGTAGAAACCGCGCTTGCCCGGAGTGGCCACTTCGGACAGATAGGTCGCGGAGGTCGAATACTCGCCGCCGACCGAGAGCCCCTGGACGAGCCGGGCCACCAGCAGCAGGATCGGCGCGGCGATCCCGATCGTGGCGTAGGTCGGTGTCACGGCGATCATCAGCGACCCCGTCGCCATCAACGTGACGGAAAGCACGAGTGCGCTTCGTCGCCCGAAGCGATCGGCGAACCGGCCCAGCATCCAGCCGCCGAGTGGCCGCATGAGGAATCCGACGGCGAACACCGCCGCGGTACCGAGGAAAGCCGCTGTCGTGTCCTTGGTGGGGAAGAAGGACTTCGCGAAGTACGTGGTGAAGGCGGCGTAGGCGTACCAGTCGTACCACTCGACCAGGTTGCCGATCGAGCCGCGCAGCACGTTGCCGACGACTCGCCGCTCGCTCATGGGCGGCGTGGATTCGCCGATCCGGGTTGTCATCTTTGACCTCCTGTGTTCCGGCTCACGGTGAACAATCCGTGACCGCCGGGCAAGGTTTCGGCGCGGTTCCTAACATCCGCTTAGGACGGTCGCGGTTACCCGGAGGTAGGGGTGGCGCGGCTCCGGCGCGAACCTGGCGAGCCGATAACCTCAGTGCCGTCAGCGCGACAAGACGAGGCGAGGAGAGCTCTGTGGGACGGTCGGTACTGGTCACCGGCGGCAACCGCGGCATCGGTTTGGCGATCGCGAAGGACCTCGCGGCGCAGGGACACAAGGTCGCGATCACGCACCGCGGTTCCGGCGCGCCCGAAGGCCTCTTCGGGGTGCAGGCCGACGTCACCGACGCCGAGCAGATCGACGCCGCGTTCAAGCTCGTCGAGGAGCACCAGGGCCCGGTCGAGGTCCTCGTCGCGAACGCCGGGATGACCGACGACACCCTCCTCATGCGCATGAGCGAGGAGCAGTTCACCCGCGTGGTCGACGCCAACCTCACCGGCGCGTACCGGGTCGCCAAGCGCGCCTCCCGCGGCATGCTGCGGGGCAAGTGGGGCCGCTACATCTTCATCTCGTCCGTCGTGGGCCTCACCGGTTCGGCCGGTCAGGTCAACTACGCGGCCAGCAAGGCGGGCCTCGTCGGCCTCGCCCGTTCGCTCGCGCGTGAACTGGGCTCGCGCAACATCACCTCGAACGTCATCGCGCCGGGCTTCGTCGCCACGGACATGACCGACGAGCTCGGCGAGGACCGCAAGAAGGAGATCCTCGCCCAGGTCCCCTCCGGCCGGTACGCCGAGCCGTCGGAGATCGCCGCCGCCGTCCGCTACCTCGCCTCCGAAGAGGCCGGGTACGTCAACGGCGCGGTGCTGCCGGTCGACGGCGGCCTCGGCATGGGCCACTGACGTCCCCCCGTTTCCCGTACTGATCACCCACTCCGGACTGGAGGTCCCGTGCCAGGACTGCTCGAAGGCAAGCGCCTGCTGATCACCGGCGTCATCACCGACGCCTCGCTCGCGTTCCACGCGGCCAAGATCGCGCAGCAGGAGGGCGCGAAGGTCGTGCTCACCGGCTTCGGCAGGCTGTCGCTCGTCGAGCGCATCGCCAAGCGGCTCCCCGAGCCGGCGCCGGTGCTGGAGCTGGACGTCACCAACCAGGAGCACCTCGACTCGCTCGCCGACCGCGTGCGTGAGCACGTCGACGGGCTCGACGGCGTGCTGCACTCGATCGGGTTCGCCCCGCAGTCGTGCCTCGGCGCGCCGTTCCTGGACGCCCCCGGCGAGGACGTGAAGGTGGCCGTCGACGTCTCGGCGTTCTCCTTCAAGGCCCTCGCCGTCGCGACGCTGCCGCTGCTCTCGCCCGGTTCGTCGATCGTCGGCATGGACTTCGACGCGCGCGTCGCGTGGCCCGTCTACAACTGGATGGGCGTGGCGAAGGCGGCACTGGAGTCGGTGAACCGGTACCTGGCACGCGACCTCGGCCCGAAGGGGATCCGGGTCAACCTGGTCAGCGCCGGCCCGATGAAGACCATGGCGGCGAAGTCCATCCCCGGCTTCTCCGAGCTGGAGGAGGGCTGGGGCGACCGCGCACCGCTCGGCTGGGACAGCTCCGACCCGGACCCGACGGCGAAGTCGGTCTGCGCCGTCCTGTCGGACTGGCTGCCCGCCACCACCGGCTCGATGATCATGGTCGACGGCGGAGTGCACGCCCTCGGCATCTAGGTCTTTCACCCGCACCAGGTGGGACGGAATCAGAAGGCGTGCGAGCACGACACGTTTGCTCTACGCCGCAGTACATGAAGGCCCCCATCCTTGCGCCTAGCGCAAGGATGGGGGCCTTCATGTACTTGGCGGAGGCCTTCACTCTGGTGAGAGGCGTGACACAGCGTGCTGAGATACTTCTGTCAGCGGTAGGGCTTTCGCCTTTGTGTGCTTCGCAAGATCGCCGAGGCACTTCACCCCGGTCCGTGAAGGCCTCCTTGAGGGACCCAGAGTCCCTCAAGGAGG